>Ga0315334_10000400_pt1 | contig 26668 bp, 17 predicted proteins | sample M150034915metaG_FD_205555 | JGI IMG/M metagenome (GOLD analysis project Ga0315334, IMG submission 205555) | Ammonia-oxidizing marine archaeal communities from Monterey Bay, California, United States - M1 500m 34915 | ecosystem: Environmental > Aquatic > Marine > Intertidal zone | place: USA... | reverse complement strand
CTTTGAGCAACAACAAACTTTGGTCCGGAGCCGCACGGTTAAATCGGCGTGCACCGATGTCGTCCGTCAGTGCGCGATGGTCGTACAATGGATCGTAACCACGTAGCGAAAGTTTAAATCCGTTTTTCCCATTTTTAGAGCCGTGACATGTGCCAGCGTTGCAGCTCATTTTGGCGAGTATGGGTTGGACGTCTTGTACAAAACTCGAGGTTGGCATGTCTAGAGATTTGACGTTGATTGCGAGCGTTACCGAGAACTCACCGAATTGCAGGGTAACGGTCTCTTGACCAATGCTGATGGGCGCGACAATCCCGTCTGCGCTGATTTGCACGTGCTGAGGTGTTTCCTTGATGGAAAGCAGGCGGGTCAGGTCAGCGATCTGTCCGCTTTTGAGTTGTCCCGTAACTAATAACTGACGGTAATCGCGTCCAGTGTTGAATTCTATCGCAGCGGGTTCGACCGTGATGGAATTAATGCGCAATCCCTCTGGTAGTGTTTCGGTAGTTGTCGTTTCTTGACCGGCTAATGGAGTGTTGCAAAATACACTGATGCAGGCTAGCAGCGACGACAGAATTATGTGTTTGTAGAATTTCAGGGTCATACTTTTGTCGCAGTTAATTATTTAGATTGGTTTGGATTTCAACGGGAATGAACTGTTTTGCGATTGTTCCTGTGGCAGCATCTATCAAGTAGATGTTGCCATCGAAACCGCCGGCGGCGATCGTTTTACCATCAGGATGAAATGCAACGGTAAAAATACCAGCGTCGATATCAACGGAAGCAATTTCTTTTCCATCGTCATAGTTCGCGATTTTGATCTGTCCGGCACCGTTAAAACTGCTGCCGGCGACAATTTGACTTCCGTCATGACTGAAGCGAGTACTAAAAATACGGCCGTTGAGTTTCGGGAATGCGCGAATCAAATTATAGTCATCGCCGATCTTACGAGCTTTGTCACGCACCATTTTGTAGACCTTGGGTACTCCATCAACGCCTCCGGCCAGTAGCTCATCTTTATCTGGATGTCTGTCCACCGCGTGCAACCCGCCCTTTAGTGCTCCGGGAGTGATACTGGTGATGTTGTCGATAAATTGTGACGTCTTAACATTGATCAACTTCATGCTGCGATCACGACTGACGGTAACAAGGTGATCACCTTCTTTGCTGAAGACAGTGTCTAAGACCCAGTCGCTGTGTGCGCCGCTAAAGAGTACTTCCGTTGCATCATCAATTTTGACCGCGTGGATTGTTGCATCTGGGCATCCGTAGGATACCAATTTAGAATCGGGAGACCAGTTGGCTCCATAGATTGTGTCGTAGCCAGCGGTGAGTGCTAGCAGCAGCTCCGCACCTTCGACTTTCCACACTTGTAGTTCACCCATGCGTCCGGGCGAGCCGCCGGCGACAGCGAGCATTGACCCATCGGGAGAGAATCGAGCGGATTCAATCCGCTCGGAAAGCCCAATTAATCTGGCGACTAATTCACTGCCATCGGCACGGTATAGCAACACTTCGTGAAATCCAGAGATGGCTAAATACTTTCCATCGCTGGAGAAGTCGACGGATGTAATGATCGGCGCGGCAACATAGACTGGTGGATTTTCTGGCGAGTAGCGCAGGCGTGTTGATGCGGGTGAGTCATTTTCAGCGCCTTGGGTGATCCATTTTCGAATTAAATCAACTTCAGAATCAGCCAATGGATTTTTGTTTTGCGGCATTTCGGCAGCGCCATCGATCTTGCTGATAAGGCTTATGAGATAGCTTTCATCGGGTTTATTGGCAACGATTGCCGTTTCTTCAGATTCTCCCCCTTTGAGTAATAGTGGAAAATCGGTCATGACATAATCACCACCTTTTTTCGCAGGTTGATGGCAGCCTTGACAGTGAGTCTGGAAAATTGGACGAATGTCTTTGTAGTAGCTGATTTTGCGAGCGGTGGGCGCTGCTTTCTCCGTTTCATCAACGGCTTGTGCGGTGATCGCCATTACGCCAAGCAGCAGTGTTAAAGAGCAAATCCAATTGAAGACGGAAAATCGAAATAGGTGTAGTCGGCTCATGGTTTTGGGGTGGGATATTATGCGGATTAAGATCGACTTGATTGGAACCAATTATAGCATAGTTTGAAATACAAATTGATTCACTTAAAATTAATATTGCTGGTCCAAGTCGACGGTTTGGTGGAATTCGGGGATGGTCACGCCGAGACCGCATTGTTCTGTTATTAGTTTGGACAAAGTTTCCGCTGCATCCAAATCGCCATGGGTCAAGAAAACCTGCTGGGGACTGTCACCGAAGTGGCTGATCCAGTCGAGCAGGCCGTTTTGATCCGTATGTCCGGAAAACCCCGAAAGACGGACTACTTCCGCTCGCACATCATAATGGCGGCCGTGGATTCGCACGGACTTGTCGCCTTGGGAAATTTGCCGGCCGAGGGTGCCATAGGCTTGATATCCAACAAAAACAATGGCGGCCTTTTCGTCGGAAATATTCTTGCGTAAATGAAATTTAATGCGCCCCGCGGTACACATTCCTGAGGTTGACATAATAACGCAAGGTTCTTTAAAGGTGTTAATTTGCATAGATTCTTCGCGTGACCGGCAAAGGTGCATGCCCGGAAAATCCAAAATTGATTTGCCTTCGATAATCATATTCCACGCATCTTGATCAAAACAATCGCGGTGTTTTTGAAACACTCGTGTTACATCCACTGCCATCGGGCTATCGAGAAACACCGGAACCTGAGGGATGCTGCCTGATTGGACGAGTCGACTTAAATAATAGATTAACTCTTGGGAACGTTCGACGGCGAATGTCGGGATGATTACATTCCCACCGCGCAGCACTGTCTGTTTGATGATATCGCCTAGTTGTTGTTCGCCATCGCCGTGTGAGGCATGGTTGCGATCGCCATAAGTAGATTCCATGACCACATAATCAGCGTGTTCAAATGTGGCGGGGTCGCGAATAATCGGTTTGTCGCATTGTCCGATATCGCCTGAGAACACAATGGTTTGAGTTTTATTGTTTTCACGGACGACGATTTCAAGCATCGCAGAACCAAGAATATGTCCGGCTTCTTTAAAGGTGACTTGAAAGACGCCGTCGCACAAGGATGTGGTCTTGTTATAGGTAACACTGCGGATCATCGGCAGCGTTCGTTCGACATCTTCCTCCGTGTATAAAGGTTTTACGTCAAAGCGTGATTTGTGGTTGTCTCTTTTATGACGCTTAAGTTTTTGAGCGACGTCTTCTTCTTGAATTTTAGCGGAGTCGCGGAGCATGATTTCAGCTAATGAAGCAGAAGGCTGGGTCATGTAGATGGGGACGTCGAGTCCTTCAGCAACTCGCCGGGGTAGCAGGCCAATGTGATCAATATGCACGTGTGTAAGAACCATAGCATCGATTGACGCGGGTTCGATTGGCAGATCTTCCCAGTTGCGAGACACGTATGGACGTTCTTGATATAACCCGCAATCAATGAGTAAGCGATGTCCCGCTACTTCAACACAGTAACATGAACCGGTGACTTGTTGATTAGCACCTAAGAAGTGAATTTTCATAAATTGTGGCAGCGTCCTGTGATTAAATATGGATGAGAAAATAGTACCGTCTGGCAGTACCACCTATTCTACTAATCCCCACTCGTTTCAACAAATTTCTTACGTACTCGTAGCATTATTTTTTGGACTGAGCGTCTATGCAATTCAAGTTCGTCTGATATCTGATTCAATGTTCGACCTTGAATGCGAAGCAATAATACGCGGCGTTCGATGTGCGTGAGCGCCGCACACATCCGCCGCCAGTTGTCGGTGTCGGTCAACTGTTGCTTTGGCGGTTCTTCAGGAGCTGTGTGGTTCTCAAGTATTTCTTCCGTTTCCTTCTCATTGCGCCGTACGTTGCGGATTTGATAGGATAGGTATCGACGATGGATCTCTTTTAGTTTGTTATCGAGCACTTGTTCTAAATAACCACGTAAACGTTTTTTATCCCAGTCGGTGAAACGAGTTTGATCATGTTGCAGGAATGATTTCCATACCATCTGAGTTACATCAATCGAGTCGAGGTAAGGGCGCACTAATGTGTGCAATCGTTTGCTTGCGACGTATTTTAAATGGCTTGAAACTTTTTCGCAAAATGACTCCGTGAGCGAACATAGTTCAAGCTGTTGGCAATTGGTTTCCACAATAAGACAAGGCCTCCTAGAAAACTTTCCGTTCTTTGTTAGTGCCAACTCCAAATGGTTGTACGATGTTGGAAACGCCATAGCAAAATATTTGTGGCACACATCTTTGTTTTGTTAACACGAATACAAAAACGTGCCAACGAATAGGGTTGTTTTTATTTGGCACTTGGGTGACACGATCCCCAGATAATTAACCCAAACGCACGCAAATATGCAAGTAATTGTAAAGTGTCTAAGGGACAGCACTTTACAGAGACAGTATTCATGAGCGACAATCGTCGTTCAGGAACAAAATTGTGGCGTAAGATAAAGATGAGATAATGACAAACTGGTTTTATCAGCTTGGTAAGGACGAAGTTGGTCCGATATCAAATTTCGATTTATTGCAACTTGTTGAACAAGGTGTGATCAAACCGGAAACACGTATTCGTAAAGACGACGCTCAGTGGGTCAATGCATCTGCGGTTGGTGGATTGTTTGAGGCATTAGAAGCCGAAGTTGCCAAGACCGTTTGCCCATATTGTGCGGCGCCTGTTCTGCAGGTGCCATGTCGTTGTCCAAAATGCAATCGAGATGTTACTGTTTCGGTGCGGACTAAAGTAAGTGAACAAAAATCCACTCCGAATAGGCAGACGGTGATCGACCGATTGAGTGAAATTGAAAAGCTCAATCAGGATATTGAAATTGAAGGCGAATCGGAGCGGGTGTTTATTGTGCTGTTTGCAATTGCAACTGCATTGCTGTTTCCAGCGATTGCAGGGTTATTTGTGGCTGTTCAGAGTGGTTCGCAAACGTCGGCGTTGCTTTCCACAGCGATTGTTGGGTTGTTGTTAATATCTTCGGTGTGGTCGTTCATTCGTGGTAAAAGGAAACCGTCAGAATCCGTTTAACGTGAAGTTGTTGTCAAAAATATTTGTGGAATATTTCTATCTAATATATGCACTAATGTGTCCACTCCACCGTATAGAACTGAAACAACGACAACGCAAAATCGTTGTCCATCGAATTGTTTATTTTAAGAGCATCTAGTGAGTGTCCGCTGCATGGAATCGATCATATCCCTACAAAATGTCACGAAACGCTATGGCAGATTTCTTGCCTTAGATGATGTGTCTGTTGAGATTCCCCCGGGCATTATTGGTTTACTAGGGCCAAATGGCGCTGGTAAAAGTACGTTGATCAAAGTTCTGCTGGGTTTAGTAAAACTGACAGATGGTCGGGGTGAGATTCTAGGACACCAAGTGGTTCCATGGAATTTCCAAGAGATTCGGTCACAAGTAGGTTATATGCCTGAGGATGATTGCTTTATCGAGGGGATTGCCGGTGTCGAGATGGTTCAATTTGCGGCCCAGCTTACCGGCTATCCGCAATTGCCTTCGTTGCAGCGTGCTCACGAGGTATTGGATTTTTGTGGTACAGGCCAAGAACGTTACCGACAAGTCGAAACGTATTCGACCGGTATGCGACAGAAGCTGAAGTTTGCTCAAGCGATCGTGCACTCGCCCAAATTACTAATTTTGGATGAACCGACCAGCGGACTTGATCCAGAAGAGCGGACGGCGATGCTTAACCGGATTAAACTACTAGGTAGTGAATCTTCTATGTCAGTAATGATCTGCACACATATATTGAAAGATGTACAAGACATTTGTGAATACGCGGCCGTGATGGTTGATGGTCGAGTGCCGCTGTTGCAGACAGTCGAAAAGCTGCGTAAACCGGCAACACCGTCCTTTCAAGTACGTGTTCTGGGAGATCCTCAACTGTTTATAGCGGAAGTGGTTCAGCGTGGGGCAATGGCGGTATTGGGAAACCATAACGTGATAACGGTATCCAACATTGATGCCCGCGGCGATCGGTTGATTTGGGAATGTGCAAAAGCCGTGCAAATTAGTGTCCAGAGCGTGGTGCCCGCCAAGATCAGTATGGAGCAAGTCTTTATGCAGGTGGTCCAGGAGGCAACCAATGGGCATTAATAACCTGGGATATCGCAAATGGGAATTGACTCCGAAGATTGGCAGTCACCAGTGGACAACGATTACAAGTTTTGGCGTTCGTGTCGCCTGGCGGAGTAGTTGGCTCCGTCGTATTTTCCTGCTAGCGTGGCTCCCTATCTTAGTAATGGGAGTGGCCTTGTTTATATTGGAGCAGTCGATTCAAGATGTTGATTCGGATGAGTTCCCAATGAACTTGGGACGTCCGGTTGTCAGTATTATTATCATGCAACGTCCGGAAATATCTAACATTGTGATGATCACGTCGATCAAAAAACAATTTGATAAAGTAGCCTCACAACTGACTCAGGGTGTCTTCGGCTCGCTGGGAATAGACGTGGATAAAGACGCGGACAATCCGGATCAAGGCGATGCGAGGCAGCAGGGTGGTATTTTTGGTGGGGAGATAAGTTTTGATGTTGAGGATCTGAAGTTTGTTGCGGATATGTCGCCGGAGATGCTCGAGATGATGTTTGGCCAGACGACATCTCGCATGATGGGAGGAATTGGAGGTCGCCGTCAAGGGCAAGCTGGACAAGGGCCGTCAGCTTTGTTTAAACAATCCAAGCATAAGCTGCTACGGTCTCAAGAGGTTGCCAGAGATTTGTTGGGATATGATTTAGATGGTAGTGGAGTGATAGAGTTTCGTGAACTTGTTGATTATTTGCGACCCACATTATGGGCTCAGATACTATTCACTTTTTTTATTATTCCACAGGCCTTCTCAGTTGTCATTGTCATTGGGATGGTATCGCCCAAACTGATCAGTCGCGACATGAAGAACCGCGCGTTTCTGTTGTATTATTCGCGACCCATTAAGCCGTGGCAGTATCTACTGGGAAAATGTGGCATCGTATGGGTTTTTCTGGCAGGTTTGACAACGCTACCAGCCTTGATGTTGTATTGCATGGGAGTGGCGTTGTCACCGAGTATGTCCGTCTTGCTGGTCACTTGGGATTTACCGTTACGAATTATTATTGCCAGCGTTGTCTTGTGTGTTCCGACAACTTTATTTGCATTAACTTTGTCGTCGCTGACACGTGAAAGTATTTTTGCTAGTTTTGGTTGGTTTGCAGTTTGGATAATGGGATCGATTGCTTATGGCATAATGACCGTTGTGGAAGGCGTGGTGCGTATGAATAATAATGTGGATCAACCTAACTTTGTGGGGTTCGTTGAGTCGGGATTAGAAGGAAATTGGTCATGGTTGTCCCCGCTGCAAACACTTGAAAATCTACAGTCGTGGGTGTTTGGAATGGACCAGGAAACAGGCAGTATCGGTTTAGCGTTTGCGTTGGTTAGTCTGGTTTGCGTCATTTGTTTGATAATTCTACGACGTCGCATCGTGGCACCTATTCGAGTTTAATCAGCCGTCGTTAGGAAATATTGATAATTAACGGGCACCATTAGCGGACAATAACCAAGCCTCAGTAAACTACAGGAAATTACAGGAAACAAGGCATCATGTTTACGGCAGATAGACTCACAAAGCTCTATGGCATTGTTGTCGGCGTGAACGACTTCTCCGTTGATGTCGGACAGGGTTCCTACGGATTGTTAGGTCCTAATGGTTCAGGAAAAACGACGCTGCTTAATCTGATGACAGGTCAGTTGAAACCGACCGTGGGGTCTCTGTATGTCGCCGGCGAAACACCTTGGAAAAATAACAGGCTGCTTGAAAAAATTGGTTTTTGCTGTGCTCTAGATATCTTGCAGACCAAACGTAGTGGGCTTGAATGGGTAACACTATACACCGAAATGTTGGGCTACCGACATGCTATTGCCTTGGATATGGCACACACAGCCTTGGATCGTGTCGGGTTGTCACGTGCGGATCGAGTACGGGGATTAGATCAATATTCGCGAGGGATGAAGCAGCGTTGTAAGGTTGCTCAGGCGATTGCCCATGAGCCGGACTTGTTGCTGTTGGATGAACCATTTGCCGGATTGGATCCAATTGCACGATACGAACTGACGTCGATGTTAACCAACTGGGTTCAAGAGGGTCGAGGACTCATCGTATCGAGTCATATTTTGCATGAAGTGGAAACGATTTGCGAAAATTTCTTGTTGATGATGAACGGCCGATTATTAGCGGACGGAAATGTTTCCGATATTCAATCGATGTTGTCAGATGTGCCACGTAAGGTGTGGATTCGTGCAGAACGCTCGACGGATTTAGCGATTGCCTTACAAGCATCTGGTACGGTGGATTCGATTTCGTTCCATGATGACAGTGGAGGGTTGGAGGTTACGACCTTTGATGCCGTTTTGTTTGGTCAGAACTTTGCAGCGATGATATTGGACAATGGAATTGAGGTAACGGAATTGCACAGTGAAGACGATTCACTGGATTCTGTGTTTGAGATGCTGATGCGGATACATCGTGGTGAAGCCTAACAATCGCTTATGAGCGTGAAAGGAGGGACGAGTAGATGATTGGTAAAATATTAGCAGTTTTTCGATACGAACTAAAACAATCCTTCGGTATTGGACCAACAATCATTTGGTTGTTGATTATTCTTTTTCCTTCGGCATTACAGTTTTTGATAAACTTGCGTCTAGGCGGTGCTGGCAGTGTCGCGATTGAAGATGCTGGCATGCTGGTGGTTGTGTTGATTCCTGGAGCCGTATGTTTACTCAACGCCTTGATGTCGATGTCATCATTTCTGCACATTGAATTGGAAGGTAACACTTGGCCGTATGTGGCAGTGCGATCTCAAGGCAAAGTTGCCATGATGTTCGGCAAATACCTTGTTGCGGTGACTCGCAGTATGGCAGCTGGCCTGTTCGCTTTGATGTTAATGATGCCCTTAACATCGCATGCGCTGGAGACGGATTTTAGATTGCTAGTGGGTGTGACTGCCGCGTTAATCGCGTTGAGCAGTGTTTCCTATTGCTCCTTGTTTTGTCTACTAGGCGTGATCATGCACAAGAAACCGTTGATCATGGCGGTCATTTATATGGTAGCTTTTGAGGGTGTGATTTCGATTTTACCGGCCGTCGTTAATAAAATTACGATTCACTATTATTTGCGATCCATGTTGATTCGCTGGATGGATTGGAAAGTTTTTGATTTACCCATATTGAGTGACCCGAATATCTTTAGCCTTGAGAGCAACACTCCCCTTGATCTGTTTTTTCTAGCAGCCATCAATGTCGGTTGTTTAGTAACCGCTGCTACGCTGTTAGTGAACAAAGAATACCGAATGGGCGAAGCCATTTAGGAAAAAACGTGCGTGTCGTTCGCGATCTTAGGCGGGTTCGAGTGGGCTGCCCATAGTGATGCCGGGTGCGGGAAGAGTGGTGCTGCCCATTAAATGTAGGTCGATGGCCCGCGCGGCACCGCGGCCTTCATTGATCGCCCAGACGACAAGCGATTGTCCTCGTCGACAATCCCCAGCGGCAAAGACACCAGGAATACTCGTCGTGAACTCTCCATGGGTTGCTTGGTAGTTGCTACGAGGGTCTAGTTGTATTTCATCTTTTAGTGCTTCAACAACATAATGTTCAGGACCCAAGAAACCCATCGCGAGCAGCACTAGATCTGCTTCAATCGTCTTCTCACTACCTGCGACGCGAGAGAATGGAGGCCCGTTCTCTACTGGTTTGGACCAGTCAACCTGAGTGACAGTAACTGATTTCAAATTGCCGTTGCCGTCGTCATTAAATTGTACGGATTCAATTGCATAATCCCGTGGATCTTCGCCCCATTTTGCGGCCACTTCCTCATGCCCATAATCAATGCGATAAATTCGAGGCCATTGAGGCCAAGGGTTATTATCCGCTCGATCTGCGGGTGGTTGAGCAATGATTTCCAAGTTCACAATACTCGTGGCACCATGGCGTAATGACGTGGCTATACAGTCGGTACCCGTGTCACCACCACCGATGACCACGACTTTTTTATCTTTGGCACTGATGAAGTTTCCGTCTGCATGTTCGCTGTCGAGGAAGCTCTGGGTGTTCGCGGTGAGAAAATCCATCGCAAAATGGATGCCGTTTAGTTCACGCCCTGGGATAGGAAGGTCGCGCGGTTGCGTGGCACCGGTTGCCAATAGCAAGGCATCGAAATCATTGACGAGCTGTTGGGGCGAGATATCTTTGCCGACATCGACCCCAGTTTTGAACGTAATTCCTTCGTCTTGCAATAATTGCACTCGGCGTAACACGTCCTGCTTGTCCAATTTCATGTTGGGGATGCCGTACATCAATAATCCACCAATACGATCCGCTCGTTCGAAAACAGTAATTGTGTGACCAGCTTGATTGAGTTGATCAGCGGCTGCGAGGCCTGCTGGGCCAGAGCCCACGATGGCAACTGTTTTGTTGGAGCGCTGTTTAGGTGGTTGAGCAGTTATCCAACCCTCTGCAAAGCCTCTATTGATGATGGTGCTTTCAATGTTTTTGATAGTCACCGGTGGATCGGTAATGCCCAATACGCAAGAGCCTTCGCAGGGTGCGGGACAAACGCGGCCCGTGAATTCGGGGAAGTTATTGGTCTTTTCGAGTCGGCGTAGTGCATCTTCCCAACGGCCGCGGTAAATTAAATCATTCCATTCGGGGATGAGGTTGTCGATCGGACAACCGGAAGTTGATTGACAAAAAGGCACACCACAATCCATGCAACGTGCGCCTTGTGTAGTGAGATGATCTACATCTGGGGTGGTGTAGATTTCTTGATAGTCATCAATACGTACTAGCGGTAGACGATAAGGAATCGTCACTCGTTGAAACTCTTTAAATCCAGTTGGTTTTCCCATTAATCTTTTCTATTCGTAATCGATATTTGTTCTGTTGGAATACAACAGCTAACGTTAATTCGTTTATGACGAAGCCTCAGCAGTTACTTTTGCCTTTTGTTCTTCCAGTACACGCTTATAATCGGTCGGCATTACTTTGATGAATTGACCCAACATTTGGTCCCATTCTTCGAGGATTTGTTCGGCGACAGCGGAGCCTGTAAATTTGTGGTGACGTGCGATAAGTTCTTTTAGTTCGGCAATATCATCACCGTCGACGATTTGCTCTAATTCGACAAGTTCAAGATTACAGCGAAGATTGAAATCACCTGCTTTGTCCCAAACATAGGCCACACCACCGGACATTCCGGCGGCAAAATTACGACCTGTGGGGCCGAGGATTACAGTCCGCCCACCGGTCATGTATTCACAACCATGATCGCCGACACCTTCAACGACGGCATTGGCACCACTGTTGCGAACACAAAATCGCTCGGCAACTTGCCCTCGGAAAAACGCTTCGCCGCCCGTTGCTCCATACAGACAAACGTTGCCCGCGATGAAGTTGTCTTCGGCCGTGAAACTACTTTCCCGTGGAGGGTAAACCGATATACGCCCACCGGAGAGTCCTTTGCCAACATAGTCGTTAGCATCTCCCTCGATGTCCATCGAAATTCCTTGAGCCAAGAAAGCGCCGAAGCTTTGCCCAGCCGAACCTGTGAAGTGTATCTGAATGGTGTCTTCTGGGAGGTGGTTCCCACCAATGCTTTTGACGACATGATGGCTGAGGATCGTACCAACGGTACGGTTGGTGTTAACGATGGGTAGTTCAAATTCAACGCGTTCCCCGTTTTGGATGGCTGGTTTAGCAAGTTCCAAAAGTTGATTGTCGAGTGCGTGTTCCAGTCCATGGTCTTGCTTGATGGTACAAGTGACTTCTGTGTCGGGTGACGGTTTGTTAGCTGGTGTGAGTAGCGCTGTTAGGTCGAGGCCATCCGCTTTCCAGTGGTTGATGGCCGCCTGAGTTTCCAAGCAGTCGACACGGCCGACCATGTCAAGGATCGATTTAAATCCCATTTCTGCCATGTATTGACGGCATTCTTCGGCCACCATGAACAAATAATTTACGACGTGTTCTGGTTTCCCAGCAAATCGTGCTCGCAGTTCGGGATCTTGTGTGGCAATTCCTACGGGGCATGTATTGAGGTGACACTTACGCATCATGATACAGCCCAAAGTGATCAGGGGTGCCGTTGAGAAACCGAACTCTTCGGCTCCTAGTAAGGCGGCGATGGCGACATCTCGTCCTGTTTTAAGTCCTCCATCTGTTTGTAAGACGGTACGACTGCGTAGGTCGTTCATGACCAAGGTTTGATGCGTTTCGGCAATCCCTAACTCCCACGGCAAGCCAGCATGTTTGATACTGGTAAGCGGTGAAGCTCCCGTCCCGCCGTTGTGGCCGGAAATCAGGATATGATCGGCATGTGCTTTAGACACGCCAGCCGCCACCGTGCCCACACCAACTTCGGATACCAATTTTACGCTGATACGAGCACTGGGGTTGGCGTTTTTTAGGTCGTGGATGAGCTGCGCGAGATCTTCGATGGAATAAATATCGTGGTGTGGAGGAGGGCTAATTAGTCCGACACCCGGAGTTGAGTAACGAATCCGGGCAATGGTGTCATTAACCTTGCGGCCTGGTAACTCTCCGCCTTCACCCGGTTTCGCACCTTGTGAAATTTTAATTTGAATTTCATCAGCGTTGGCTAAATACCAGATGGTGACGCCGAAACGTCCCGAGGCTACCTGTTTGATGGCGGATCGTTTTGAATCGCCGTTTGCTAGCAGTGAGAACCTTTCGGGATCTTCGCCACCTTCACCGGTATTGCTTTTGCCCCCTAGGCGATTCATTGCAATGGCTAATGTTTCATGAGATTCGGCGGAAATCGATCCAAAACTCATGGCCCCCGTAACAAATCGTTTTACGATATCAGCCGCTGGTTCGACCTGACTGATATCGATTGGCCCGTCGTTAGAACCCGACTTAAAGGATAATAGACCGCGCAACGAACACCGTACTTGTTCGTCATGGTTGATATGGTCCGCAAATTGTTGATAGGTATCCGCATCGTTGTTGCGAGCGGCGTGTTGGATATTTGAAATCGCTGTGGGATCCCAACCATGGCGTTCACCAGCGGAACGCCAGTGATATTGACCAGGGTTTGGCAGTGCTTGAGCGGCATCGTCTTGTTGCGGTGGGAATCCCAACGTGTGGCGGCGGAGTGATTCGGTAGCTAGGACATCAAAATCAACACCTTGAACACGACTGGCAGTACCGACAAAACAACGATCAATCACGACATCTTGTAGCCCGATTGCTTCAAATATTTGAGCGCCTTTGTAGGATTGCAGAGTCGAGATCCCCATTTTTCCCATGACTTTGAGCATGCCTTTGGCGACCGCTTTTTTGTAGATTGCGACAATTGTTTCATTGTCCGTGATGTCGTCTGGGCACAGTCCATCGAGGCGTGCTTGCCACAGTGATTCATATGCTAGGTAGGGGTTGATCGCATCGATACCGAAACCGGTCAAGAGGCAATGGTGATGGACTTCTCGCGCTTCGCCGGATTCTAGGACGAGTCCGATTTGAGTTCGTTTGGCTTGTTTGATCAGATGGTGGTGGACCGCACCTGTAGCTAGTAATGAACTAATGGGCACTCGCTCGGCCGAAGTTGCTCGGTCTGACAAGACCACTAGGCTGTATCCATCGGCAATCGCCTGTAGGGTTTCATCGCAAATGCGTGACAGAGCGGTTGAGAGACCGTTTGTGCCTGCAGATACACTGTAAGTAATATCGACGGTTTTTGTTTTCCAACCGTTTTGGTCCATCTCTTTTATAGCAGCGAGTTCGCTGTTGGTGAGAATAGGGTGAGGAATCAAGAGTCGATTGGCTTGTGCCGGCGTCGTGTCAAGCAAGTTCCCTTCGGGGCCAATGTAACACTCGAGCGACATGATAACGCCTTCGCGAATGGAGTCGATCGCAGGATTGGTAACTTGTGCAAACAGTTGTTTGAAATAGTCGTAGATCATCCGTGGCTTGTCGCTTAAGCACGCTAAAGCGGCATCGTTACCCATGGATCCTACGGGGTCGCGTTGTTGTTGTAGCAATGGCAACAGCATAAACTGTAGCGTTTCACTGGTATATCCAAAGGCCTGTAATTGTTGTAGTAATTCAGCGGATTCAAAGCTTGGCACCGTGCTGGTCGTTGGAAGTTCGGCTAGCTTTATGCGATTATCGAGCAACCACTGAGCGTAGGGATTGCGATCTGCAAATTCGTTCTTGAGTTCATCATCGGGTATTAACCGACCTTGTTGGAAATCGACAAGGAACATACGACCGGGTTGTAGGCGACCTTTGTATTTAACGTTAGTTGGGGCGACTTGGAGTACGCCGACTTCGCTCGCCATGACAACCTTGTCATCGTGGGTTAGATAATAGCGGCTAGGTCTAAGGCCATTGCGGTCGAGAACGGCGCCGATGTATTTTCCGTCCGTGTAGACGATTGAAGCGGGGCCATCCCACGGTTCCATTAAAGCGCTATGGTATTCATAGAAAGATCGTTTGTTTTCTGGCATGGTGTCATGCTTTTGCCAAGCTTCGGGCACCATCATCATGACTGACTCTTGTAATGTGCGGCCAGTCATGTAGAGGAATTCGAGCACGTTATCAAAAGTTCCCGAGTCGGAGCAGTCGGGTTCGCTGATGGGGAACAAGTGGCTCAAATCATCACCGAATTTGGTGCTTGTCATAACGCCTTCGCGAGCGGACATGGAATTCATGTTGCCGCGCAGGGTATTGATTTCACCGTTGTGCGCCATGAAGCGATTTGGTTGGGCACGGTCCCAACTTGGAAAAGTATTGGTTGAGAAGCGTGAGTGAACCATCGCTAGGTGTGTGATGTACGCAGGATTAGAAAGGTCGGGGAAGAACGGGACGACTTGATAGGTCGTAAGCATCCCTTTATAAATCATGACTTTCCAAGACAGCGAGCAGATATAAAAGAGCTTGGCCTGGGACAGCGATTGCGACGAGCGTAATTGGTGGCTGGCTCGTTTGCGGATGATGTAAAGTTGTCGTTCAAAATCATCTCCGGAAAGATCGTCAGCGGCTGCGATGAGGAGTTGTTCAAAATGAGGCATTGCGGACAATGCAGTGGGGCCAACGTCAGCGTCGGTGGGATTTGTGGGAACTGGACGCCAGGCGATAAATTGTTGACCATGATCAACAATAATTTGTTCGACGGTTGCTTTGCACTGATTTCGTTGTTCTTTGTCGGTTGGCAGGAATACGAGTCCAGCGCCGTATTTGCCTTCTGCGGGCAATTCAATCCCTTGCTCTTCTTTGATCACTTGGCATAAAAATTCGTGTGGAAAGCCGGTAAGCATCCCAGCACCGTCACCCGTATTGGCCTCGCATCCACAGGCGCCCCGATGCTCCATAGCCATCATGATTTCATTGGCATCAAGGACGATTTGATGGCTTCGATCGCCTTTAATGTGCGCAACAAACCCTACACCACACGCATCTTTCTCAAATGCTGGGTCGTATAATCCTTGTTTCTCTGGGTATCCGAATTGTTGCGTCATTCTTGCCTGTCTGCCAATAAAGGACTGTTACTAGTTGATAAATTTAATAAGGCTGGCGCGGTTGTTTCCGTTGCGGAAACGGGGAAGATATTCTCGTCATCAATCAACATCTCGATGAAGTTTTCGATGTCGGTTCCGAGTGGAATATTGTCACGATGGATAATACTGACGGGACGAATAAGTGTGGGGCCTGTGATGTCCGCGGTACACAGCGAACCGGAGGTGAGTTCGCGGTGGACATGTGCTTTGGGGAGAATGCTGAAACCCGTGTTGATTTCAATGGCTCGCTTGAGCGTTTCAATATTGTCAAATTCCATCACGATGTTTGGACACACTTCGTGGTTGGTTAGCACGCGACGGATTTCTTGGCTAATCCGCAAGTCGCGACTAAAAGCGACCATTTCTAGTCCATGTAAGGCATGCAATGAAAGTTCTTGATGATGGGCAAGTGGGTGTTCGTTGGAAAATACGATAACCATTGGTTCCGCCCGCCAAGCAATAGCGGCAATCGACTTGGTGGATTCAGCATAACTAAGCAGTCCCAGATGAGCGTGGCCAGTCGTGACTAATTCATAAACCTTTTGCGGGTGATGATACTCAAGCTGGACATGGATATTGGGATTGTGTTCGTGAAAATTTTGGACAAAATGTCTCATGGTACTGAGTCCAACCGAATAAATTGATGCAACACGAATCGTATCTTCAGTGGCATCTGATAGGTGGCGAATGCCTGATTCTAGTTCTTCAATTTGCCGCACTAAGCGATGACAACCTTCAAAATATTGGCGGCCTTCGTCGGTCACGATAAACGGACGTTTGGATCGGTCGAGTAGTTTGACGCCGAGACGTTTTTCGAGTTGATTGATGATTTGACTCGTAGCGGATTGAGTGATTTGGTTGTCTTTTGCAGCTCGTGAGAAACTGCGTCGTGTTACAACATCACAAAATACTTTCATCGATCGCAATTTCATGTCAATTTCTTTTAATTAAGTCGATTGTTGAAAGCCAAGCAGGCCATAAGTTTCTGGAAGTTCCATTGTTTGCGCGCCATACAGCACGAGTCACTCAAACAGCACGTTTCGTTTATTCTCAATGCAGATGTTGCTGTGCACTTGGGCATCTTGTTTAGCTATTAGCCAAAATCGGTTCACTTCGGCCGCACAATAATGGAGAGCAAACTGGGGGCCCTAAAGTAGGACATCGAAAAGTATTAGTAATACTAAAATCAAGTTAGATTAATATTATTAATAAACCCTTAGTAGATTAATCCCCAAACACTATAATACTCGGTGTTTTGTGCATGTCAACGGGGTGGGAAATAATCGCCACCCCCACTAATATAAAACAATCTAATATTATGGCTGATGCTATCGACAAAAAAGCCTTCGAGATCAATTTCATTGATCTATTTGACCGCTGGTTTTCGATAGTCCAGCGGTGGTTTTTGGCCGGGAATCATCAATGATTTATAGGGCTGACTGCCGAGTCGTTGCTGTAATTCGGATTTGGCGGCGGCAAGGATTTCGGGGCTACGGTAGAGATCCCAAGCGGTAGCTGCAATGACACGAGACGCTAAGTTCAGCCCTTTCCCAGCAGCATCTGTACCGCCCGATGCAACTGCTTGCCAGCTATGGCCAGGCACGCCAGGAGTAAAACAAGCCGTATTAAATCCAGTGGTGGGCACGACCCACGATACATCGCCGACATCCGTGGAGCCCATTCCTACAGTTCCACTGGTATCAATGACCTCATTAATAGACGAAAGCGGAACTTGGTTATCGATGGATTGTTGAATACGAACGGCAAATTTCACATTAGCCTCATCGTATTCAAGGTCATTGAGTTGACGAAGATTTTTCATGGTTACTTGAGCGAGTATATTGTTAGGCAGGATTTCCAAGATCCCGCCTTGAAAATTAATTTCCAATTTTGTTTCCGTGGCAAGTGCGCCAGCTTCTGCACATTTAACAAGTCGCTTATACAACTCGCGAACAACATCGGATTTTGGATGTCGAATGTAATAATAAACCTCCGCAAATTCTGGAACTACATTAGGTGCACCTCCCCCGGCGGTAATCACATGATGGATTCGAGTGCCATCCGGCGTATGTTCCCGTAGTAGTTGTGTTGCAAAGTTCGTAAGTTCCACGGCATCTAGTGCACTGCGTCCCTGCTCTGGTGCTCCAGCGGCATGTGCCGCCTTACCATGAAATCGAAATTTGACTGCATTGCGTGCTAAGGTGCTGCGGTCCCCTGCTGAGTTGCGACTACTTGGATGCCAATGCAGCACCGCATCGCAATCTTTAAACAGCCCTGCATTAACCATGAACACTTTTGCACTGCCTCCTTCTTCGGCCGGACAACCATAATATCGAATAGTACCTTGTATATTTCCGGCTTTGATTTGTTGTGCAATTGCAATAGCGCCTTCCATAGATGCGACGCCCAATAAATGGTGCCCGCAGCCATGTCCATAACCATTGCTTTTATCCTCTGGTTGAGCACGCTGCGGTGTTGCTTGTTGAGATAACCCTGGCAAGGCATCGTACTCGCCGAGCATTCCGATGATGGGTTTGCCTTTGCCAAAAGTCGCAGTAAATGCCGTCGGTATTCCCGCGACTTCGGACTCGATGTGAAATCCTTGTGCACGCAATATTTTTATCAGCAAGGCGCTGCTCTTGGTTTCTTGATAGCCGGGTTCGGCCCAATTCCAAATTTGTTTAGCAGTTTTCCAACTTGTTTGTTGTCGAGCATTAATGGTCTCCAACATTTCATTTCTTTGAACATCTTGCGCGGTGAGTGTCGTTATTCCGACGGACCAAGATAGGGAAATTAGCAAGGCCATAGTCATGATTGGGTGGTTAGATCGGTGAGCCATCGTTAATGAATTCCGTGAGGGTCAGTGTGAAATAGGGAATGTCGATTTATGCTGGTTCTTGTTAGTGCATAATCGATGGGTTATAAGGAATAGCAAGTCCACTGTAGTGTAACCCATAGGGAACCCAAAACGTGCTCGCTGCTGAAATATACGCTCCCCGTCAAATTCGCATGATTGATGTTGAAGAACCTACACTGGTCAACAGTGCGGGCGGTGATATTATTTTTCAACCAGAATTGGCGTGTTTGTGCGGATCTGACTTGCTTTATTTTGAAGCGGACAACGAGAGCTATGAACCTGTTGTTGGACATTCACTGCATGAATTGATTGGTACCGTGGTCGACACGAACGGTGAGAAATTCAAAATCGGTGATCGCGTATTATGTGTCCCTGTAAATCAAGAAGGTCTGCAAGAACGGTTTGTTGTAACTGAAAATCAAGCGATTTACGTAGATCCTCGACCAGACGAACGCGAAGCATTACTGGCTCAACCCTTGGGTACCGTGTTGTTTGCCCTCAGACGGCTGCCAAATATTGTGGATCAAAATGTTGTGGTTGTTGGTCAAGGTCCGATGGGGCAACTTTGGAATTGTGCATTAAGTCAACTTGGCGCTCGTCGAGTCATTGGTCTAGACCTCAATGCGGATCGCTTAAAAGTGAGTCCCGAGATGGGAGCGACTGATACTTTGCAGGTGTCACTTGAGAAAAATGCGGAGGACATCGCTGCCGGCGTGCGATCGATTCTTGGAGGCGAGTCTCCCGATCTCGTTATCGAATGTGTTGGTCATCGTGAACAGCGGGCAAACTTATGTTTTGAGATTTGTCGTAAAGCGGGAACGGTATTCTTCTTTGGTGTTCCACCCAAGCATGTCGAAAACTTTGATTTACACAAAATGTTCTTCAAAAACCAAACGCTTGTCACTAGCGTTGGACCAGATTTCACCAAAGATTTTCCGTTGGCGATGCGGTGGATAGCCGAAGGACGAGTCAACGTCGCACCTATTATTACGCACCATATGCAATTGGCCCAAATTCAAGAAGCCTTCGATCTGTTTAGTACGCGGCAAGACAAGGCACTTAAAGTGTTCCTTGATTTTCCGGCATCCGCAAATAATGTGAACGGCTAATGAATGAAAATTCCTTTACAATAGATCAAGTACGATAGACCACCATTTTGAAGGAGTCACAAGTTGTTTCGATTTGTAAATATACAACTACTGTTATTATCGATGTCAGTTTTGGTGCATACCGAATCGTTAGTTGCGCAGACCGTTGATTTCGATCGCGACATTCGTCCAATTCTTTCGAATCATTGCTACGCGTGCCATGGACCGGATGCGGAGACGCGCGAAGCGGACTTGCGCTTAGACGTCCAAGCAAGCCTTTTTGCTGTGCGTGATGAACCCTTGATTACACCTGGTGACGTAAAGAACAGCCAATTAATTCATCGTATTACTAGCAAAGACGATGCGGAACAGATGCCACCGGCAGACTTTCTCAAACCTTTGTCAGTTGATCAAATTTTGTTACTACAGCGTTGGGTTAAGCAAGGCGCGCAATGGAAAGATCATTGGGCTTGGACCGCGCCACAACGCCCTCGTATTCCAGTGCTGAAACATTCATTTATTAACAATGATATTGATCGATTTGTGTTGGCAAAACTGAAGGACGAAAATGTCAAGCCGAGTAAGCGTGCGGATCGCGTAACCTTGATTCGTCGCCTCTATTTCGATTTGACCGGTCTTCCGCCGACAACTGATCAAGTACAAGCATTTGTCGAGAACACGAGTTCCTCTGCATATCAAGATCTCGTCACGCAATTGCTAGCACAACCACAGTTCGGTGAACGGATGGCAATGTATTGGTTAGATGTAGTGCGTTATGCTGATAGCAATGGCTATCATGCAGACAAAACTCGCCAAGTCTCACCCTACCGAGATTATGTAATCGAGGCATTTAACTCTAACAAGCCTTACGACGAGTTCGTTCGTGAGCAAATTGCGGGCGATCTAATACCCAACGCCACCATCGAACAGCAAGTGGCATCTGCCTTTAATATGTTGCTGCAAACGACCGATGAAGGTGGGGCTCAAGCTAAAGAGTATTTGGCCAAATACGCAGCAGACCGAGTGCGCAATACGGCGTCGGCATTTATGGGAGTCACGTTTGGTTGTGCCCAGTGTCATGATCACAAATACGATCCGTTTACGACCAAGGATTTTTACCAATTTGCTTCTTTTTTTGCTGATATCTCGGAAGTCGGAGTTGGCAATGCGCCTGCTTTTCCAGTTATCGATGCAAAACGCCAAGCAGCGATTGTTCAAGCGACCAAGGCACTGGCTGATGCTCAAGTTGTATTGGCATTAGCGGCAGAGAAAATGGTTCAACAACGGGTAGCATGGGAGGCAAGCCTCGTCGAGAAAGCACGATCAAATATTCGTTTAACCCCATGGCAATTTTTGGCATCGCTATCTGCCGAGAGTTTTGACCTTGCTCACGACAAGTCGTTTTTTGATGAAACGGTTCCAGTTGATTTGGCAACGCCTGTTGCTGATGTTGCTTGGAAACAGCGTGATGAATTCGTTGATGGGAAAATACATGCGTTACCCGCGCAGGAGAATATTGCCCATTATTTATTTCGCACATTAACAGCACCGCAGGGCATGAAGCTAGTTTTACAACTTGGTAGTGACGATGGAATTCGAGTGTGGGTTAACGGAAACGAAAAACTAAACAAGAAGATTGCTCGCGGAGTCGTGGCGAACCAAGAGCAGGTCACTGTAGATTTAGAACAAGGTGAGAATCAACTGTTGATTAAAATATCACAAGGTGGTGGTGGTTGTGGATTTTATTTCAATTACGGCTCGTCAGATCTTCCTGCAGATATTTATCGCATCCTTTTAATTGCCGAAAGTGAACGCAGTGAAAAAGATCAAAAGACACTAGGGAGTTATTTTCGCGACACCCACCCTGATTTAGCAGCACCGCGGGAATTGATTGATAATAGCGAAAAAATACTAAAGCAACTTACCGACTCGGCCCCCAAAACGCTCATGACGAAGGTTGCTGCGCCGCGGATGACACGAATTTTACATCGCGGAAATTGGCAAGATGATTCCGGCGAAGAAGTTCAACCTGCGGTGCCCGAATTCATGCAGCCTTTAGACGTGGATGGTCGCCGTGCCAATCGACTTGATTTGGCCGATTGGATGATAGACACAAATAACCCATTGACCGCTCGCGTTTTCGTAAACCGACTCTGGAAAATACTGTTTGGCAACGGTCTGGCACAACCACTGGATGATATTGGCAGTCAGGGATCACGACCGACACATCTCGAAGTGTTAGATTGGCTTGCTATCGAGTTTATGGAAAGCGGTTGGGATGTAAAACATGTGGTGAAACTATTAGTAGCATCGGCGACATATCAACAATCATCCAACGGTTCGGCGGCATTGCTTGCTCGTGATCCTTACAACCATCTGTTAGCACGACAATCACAATTCCGCTTAGATGCCGAGATGGTACGGGATAATGCACTGGCTGTTAGCGGATTGTTGACTCGAGATATTGGTGGTGTGAGTGTTAAGCCTTACCAACCTGTGGGGTACTGGAAGCATATGAACTTTCCGAAGCGCAAGTGGACACCGTCGAGCGGTGACAATGCGTATCGCCGCGGTCTGTACACGCACTGGCAACGCATGTTCTTGCACCCGTCATTGTTAGCGTTTGACGCTCCGAGTCGTGAAGAGTGTACGGTCGAACGATCGCGTTCTAACACGCCACAGCAAGCATTAGTTTTATTGAACGATCCGACCTACGTGGAAGCTGCTCGAGTGTTTGCACTACGTATTATCAACGAAGGTGGAACGGACTTGGAGCAACGTTTGAATTGGGCATTTGAAACGGCGTTGTCTCGGCAAGCTGCTAAACAGGAATCCAACGTGTTGTTGGATGTTTATGCGAAACATCTAGTTATGTTTCAGGAGGACACCGAATCGGCTAAATCGTTAGTGGCCGTTGGTAATGCTACCAATCCGACGCAGGTGGATGTTGCCGAGCACGCGGCATGGACGTCGATAGCTCGAATTATTTTCAATTTACACGAATCTATAACTCGTAACTAAGCACTTCAGTTTTTTAGTAGACAGACCATGAAAAATTTAATTTCAACGGACGACAAGCTTTCGGCTGCCGTAAATCGGCGCTGTTTTTTAGGCAAAGGTGTCCAAGGAGTCGGCACTCTAGGGTTGGCTGCACTTTTACAACAGTCGTTAACTCAAGCGAAGGAAACCGACGTGCAAGTGCCTCGTTGGCCGGGAATCTTGAATGGCAAGTTGCATCATGAAGCGAAAGCTAAACGAGTTATATTTCTCACCATGGCTGGCGGGATGTCGCATTTAGAGACGTTCGACCACCGGCCTAAATTGACGGAAATGGATGGAAAACCGATGCCGGAGTCCTATACCAAGGGACAACCCATCGCGCAACTCCAAAACAAACCATTGAAATGTCTCGCGCCCCAACACACATTTGCCAAACATGGTGAGTCAGGGATTGAGCTTTCCAATATATTCCCGCATTTAGCAACGGTGGTGGATGATTTGGCAATTGTACGGTCTCTCACCACAGACGCGATCAACCATGATCCTGCTCATACATTTATGAATACTGGCACAACGATAAGTGGACGACCATCGATGGGGTCTTGGTTTACCTATGGCTTGGGTGCTGAGACCGAAAATCTGCCAGGGTTTGTTGTGCTAACATCCTCCGGTGGCGGTCAAGATCAACCCATCGCATCGCGACAGTGGCATAGTGGATTTTTACCTAGTCGATTTCAAGGCGTGCATTTTCACGGCCAAGGCGCCCCCGTGTTGTATGTGAATAATCCACCAGGTGTGTCTCGAGCTCAGCAACGTGATATTGTGCAAGCGGTTCAAAAAATAAATCGGTTACGATCGGCCTCCATCAATGATACCGAAATTGCCACTCGGATAAGCCAGTACGAAATGGCATTTCGAATGCAAGCGAGTGTTCCAGACTTAGTGGATATCAGTCAGGAGTCCCAAGCGACTTTAGATATGTATGGTACGAAAGGTGGTGATGGTAGCTTCGCATCAAATTGCTTACTTGCTCGGCGCCTAGCCGAACGTGGCACTCGATTTATTCAGTTGTATCATCGAGGTTGGGATCATCATGGTGGCATTAAGAATGCGAGTGCTGTTACTGCGAAGTTGATTGACCAAGGCGTCACCGCTTTGCTCAAAGATCTCAAGCAGCGTGATATGTTGAAAGATACTTTGCTGGTCTTTGCCAGCGAATTTGGACGTACTCCGATGGCTCAGGGCAACGGGCGCGACCATCACATCAAGGGATTCTCTGTATGGCTAGCTGGCGGTGGAATCCAAGGTGGTGTCACTCACGGTTCAACAGACGACCTCGGGTATAATGCTGTTGAAGATGTCGTTTCTGTACATGACCTCCACGCTACGATGATGCACGTGTTAGGCATTGATCATGAAAAAATGACGGTTTCATTTCAGGGACGTGATTTCCGACTAACCGATATATCCGGTAATCCTGTGCAAGCTTTGTTAGCTTGAATAGGATTGTAGAGAAATTACATTGTCAGACGCGATTTAGCGCTTTTGTAAGCATCGTTAAAAAACAAAAAAAGTGTTGACGGTACACTCTAAGCAACTTATCTTGAAGGTACTTCTTAACGGAAGCCTACCTAACGTTTCTCAGCCCTCCCCAAAAAAATCCCGCCACTTGCTCCTGCCCCATTACTACAAATCAACCCCATTATGCCTTCAGCTATTTCTCACTCTATCGCGATGCAACTAATTCCGGCTGATCCGGAAGCGATGAGTTCATTGAGTTTAGACCGATATCCAGTAGTTCTGGGACGAGGCGACGAAGTTGATTATCAAATTGAAGATCGGTTTCTCAGTCGCTGCCATTGTCAGTTTGATTGCGGAGACGGTGTGGTTACCGTACGGGATCTCGACTCGCGTCATGGCACATTTGTGAATGAATCACGTATCCAAGAAGTTGTATTGACGTCTGGAGATACACTGCGTATTGGTTTAACGCGGTTTGTTGTTTCGTTCTTGGATGCATGAACGCGCGCGTTTCTTGATTGTAGTATTAGCTAATGCAATCGAGGCTAAACCAGGCGATGTTGATTTGGACCTAGAAGTGCCGATGAAAAGCAAGGGTATAGGTTTATCGAGTGAGGTCGATAGAGTTGGAACTGGAGGTGCACTTGCGGTCTAGATGCGTATATCCCCCGTCGACGTAGATGATTTGGCCAGTGGTATGGCTCGACCGTGGCGATGCCAAAAAGACGACTGTGTCCGCAATTTCTTGAGCAGTCGTGAAACGTTGTTGTAGTGGGATCAGTTGTTCGACCGATTGTTTGGCTGCCGTAGAATCGTCAGCTTGCTCAATCAACTCGGCATATAGTGGAGTCCAAGTTTCAGCAGGCAATACAGTGTTCACGCGAATACTGTGTGGTGCCAGGTCGACAGCCCATTCTCTTGTTAGTCCATTGATTCCGCCTTTGGCTGCGGCATAACCGGATGTTCCGCCCTGCCCGGTTGTGGCCACCTTGCTACCAATGTTGATGACTGTACCTTGGGATTTTTTGAGGGCATCGAGTGCGAAATGTAACATACTGTAATAGTGGACTAAATTACGTTGTAGTGATTCGTTGAAAGCTGCCGGACCATCTTCAAGCGTCACTCCATCGTTCACTCCAGCATTGTTCACCAACACGTCGAGGCGGCCGAATTGTTCGAGAGCGAACTGGACCGCCCGTTGACAGGCATCTGTTTGGCTTAAATCACCTTGAATGAACAAACATTGTTTTCCCTGTTCGGCATATTCAGCCTGTAAAGCTTCGCCTTCGTCTGTGGAACGATTGACGTTAATGACATGTGCACCTTCAGCGATAAATTCGCGAACGATTGCCGCGCCAATGCCCTTGGACCCACCGGTAACGAGGGCAACTTTGTCTGTTAAATCTAGATCCATAGCAATGCGATAGCCGTATAAACTAAGTGAACTGTAATCGAATAATATATAGAAGAGATCATTTAATGGTTAAGTTCAAATCCGAGATTATCACGGTTAGGCCCAAAACCATCGCCATCGAGGTCAACATAAATAGGGTTAGCAACGGCTGCTGGCATCAACTCACCAAAACGTGGTCCCTGCACTCGACCAATCTTAAGGTTTTCACCAGCAGTAGCAACGATGATATGCGTGTCTTCGGTAAGCTCGACGGCAATTTCCGCTTCGAATTTCACGGTACCGTTTTTGAACATGTTGGCGTGGCTGCGACGAGTGAAGTTTAATTTGTCGGTCATTTTCCCGTTGAGCAAGAGCTGCACGCGATTGACATCGATCCAGTTGGGGCATTGGATGCGGATGTTTACATAGACGGTGGCATTTTTCGCCAGTATGTTGTCGCCTGGAAGAGCTGTCTGTCCACGAATTCCGTTGTGGATTTTGACCTCCATAAACGGGCCGTTGGTCATAACGACGTTGCCCGCCTTGGACGCTTTTACAATGTCCTTGGTGCGAATACGTCCTGGGTTATCAGTCGGTGATTTGACATAATTACGGATGTATCCGACGCCGTGTTCGTTGTAATGTGAGTCGGAATTTACGACACCCGGAATGCGGTAGCCTAAGTTGAGCAATTGCATCCAGTGGAACATGACAGGGGTTCGATCAGTCGTTGGCTTGGGTGATTCCGGGACATCAAATATAGATTGTAGTGGGTGTACTTCCATGACATCCATGTATTGAAACATATCTCGGAAACCACCATCTGGTTTGTCATCACGATCACGGTCTTGATAGATTTGCATCAGTGTGGGATGGTCTTCTTGGACTAATTTGTAGGCATGGTCATTCCAAGCAGCAAGTTTAGCGATTTGACGAACGGGGTCATCTTCGATAGTTGGTCCACCACCGTCTTGGGTGCGTGGTACATGTTTAAGCGGAAAAGCGTTTTGATGATTCACGGGCAATACGCGTCCGGTCAGTTCCATCCCAGTAGAAGTCCCCATCAAGTGTTCAACGCCTAGTTCTTTTAGTAGTGGAGTGTAAGAGCTAATGCGTTGATGTTCTGTACAGGGTGCATAGTCGATTTGTTCACAAATAAGTGTGATGACACGTCCTATTTGGACGGAAGTATTATCGCCAGAGG
>Ga0315334_10000399_pt1 | contig 26671 bp, 30 predicted proteins | sample M150034915metaG_FD_205555 | JGI IMG/M metagenome (GOLD analysis project Ga0315334, IMG submission 205555) | Ammonia-oxidizing marine archaeal communities from Monterey Bay, California, United States - M1 500m 34915 | ecosystem: Environmental > Aquatic > Marine > Intertidal zone | place: USA... | reverse complement strand
TATTCATTCTAAAGATAATCAAGAATTTGGAAAAGCATTAGAAAAAAAATTTAAATCAAAAGAAAATAAACTTAAAAAAGAAATTGAAGCAATCAAAAAATTTAAAGCACAACTTAAAAAATTACCAGCTAAAGAATTTGATAATAAATTAAAATCAAAAAAACATATGTCAAACGCAGAAAAGAAAAAAGAAATGGTTGATAGACAAGATAAAAAAATTGCTGCTAAAAAACAAGCAATTAAAAAATGGAATCATGAAGTTTATGGTATGTTCCGTTAGATCGTTTTAAAATAAAATAAATATATTTAGTAATTATATAATTTCTAAATATGAATTTCGATTTTGACATTTTTGAGGAATTTGAAACAAATATATTCCAAAGATTTTCTAGTATTTTACTTTTTGTTTATTTATATTACTCTTTATCATATTATTTTATTACTGATAATAAAATTAATAAACCACATATATTTTTCATTTTAATTTTATTAATATTACATTTAATTCATATTATATGTTTGAAAATTTTACATAAAAATGAATTAGTAACTTATTCTTGGTTATTAGCTATAACCCCTTTAGTTTTATATTTATTATATACTAAATATAGAGAACGAGTTTTAATCAATCAAAAAAAGAAAGAACAAGAAATGATGTTAAAATTAAGAAATCAAATGAATTTACCTGGACAAAATTTTATGAGAAATGCTAATCCACAAATGCCTAATAAACCACCACAACAACAATTTGGTCAACAAAATCCCAATCAACAACCTATTATGCCTCAACAACAACCTAGAGCTGTTCAACCTATGGTAAATCAATTAGATGATAGTCGAAATATGGAAAATTTACAACAAAATAGATATTCCCGAATGAATTTAAAACAACAACAAAATCCTAATCAATTATCTGAAAGAATTGATCAACCAACACAATTAATGGGTATGGATCCTTATTTTAATGGTTTATCTAATTTTTAAAAAAATAAAAAATTTATTTATTATATATTAAAATTATATAATGAATAAAATAAATTTCAACCCTGAATTATGGGGAAGTCATGGATGGACTTTTTTACAACATATAGCTTTATCTTATCCTAATTCACCTAATAAAGAAATTAAACAAACTTATAAAGATTTTTTCTATTCAATAAAAAACATATTACCTTGTGAATCTTGTGCCTTGAATTATACTGAACATATTAAAAAAATACCAATTGATAATTATTTAAAAAATCGTGATACATTATTTAGTTGGATTATTAAAATGCATAATGAAGTTAATAAATTACAAAATAAAAAATTAATAAATGAAAATAAATTAAAACAATATTATATGAATCAAAATAGACCAAGTTTTTATATTAATCCTAAAATTAAAATGATTGCCGTGATTTCATGTAGTATTTTAATTTTATATTTAATAAAAAAAATATTAAAAATAAAAATAAAAATTTCTTATAAAAAATAATTCATTGGATATCAATATCATTAAATAATTTTTCTAATGAAAAAGTATTTTTTATATTTTCTACTACTCTATTAAATTTTTTATTTAAAAATTTCAAATATCTTTTATTTTCATTAATTGATCTTTTACATAATGGACATTCAATTACATTAAATTTTAAACATTCTGTATAACATTTTAAATGCATACAATGTTCGCATTGTAATATAACTTTGCCCTTTTTATATATATTTCCTAAACATATAGGACAAATTTTATTCATACAAAATTTTGTTGTATATATATAATTTGGTTAATTATTTTTAATTAAAATTTAAAAAAATTATAAAATAAACTATGACAAAAAATAATTTAAAAAAAAATTTTAAAAATTTTGAAAAATCTGTTGATAAAATGTTCATTGATATATTAAAAGATATTTCAATAAGACATAATATAAATATTAATGATTTGAAAAAGTTTTATCCAAATAATTTCATTGATCATTATGAAAAAATAGTAATGGTTAAAAAAAAAGAAAAAGATGATAATGAAATTATTGAAGATATTTAGTATAAAATTTATTATTATTTTAATAATAGAACTATGAAAACTCCCAATTCTATTATTGTTTTAAATTTATTTTCTAATTATATATTTTTACTTTTTTTATTAAGTTTTTTTTTTGTTATTTTTGGTATATTAGGTAAATGTTTAAAAATTTGTATAAAAAAATTTTCTTAAATATATATATAATATGTGTGATATTAATAAAAAAAATAAAAAAGCAAAAAAAACAACTAAAAAAGATTATCCTAAATTACCAGAAAAAACTATTGAAGAATGTATGTCTAGATATACATTAGTTAAAAATAGTAAATCAGGCAAACCCTCATTAAAAGATACTTTGGCTTATAAAGCATTAAGTCCTTTCGGTACTTATAAAAATTCTAGTGGTAAATATAATTATGGTAATAAATCATATTTAAGAAAAAGAGATTTATGTAATGTCTTAATGAATCCTTCTTCATATTTTGAAAAAAATATTAAAGAATGTAAAAAAGATAAAAAATATCATAAAAAAAGACAACCAGGTCAAAAAAATAGAGTTAGACCAACACGAAAAGGTTTATGTCCTAAAAAAAGATTACCAAAAGATGATAATTGTCCTAATGATGTTAGTTTAGAACATATTTATAAACGCGAAACTACTACAGGTAATGATTGTTGTTATAAAAGAGAAGGAAAAAAGAAAAATAAACCTAAGAAAAAAAAATTAACAAAATTACAACAAATAATTAAAGATAGAGCAGAAAGAAAAAAGAAAAATAAAAAGAAAAATAAAAAGAAAAAAACACCATCACCAGATGAAGAATACTCACCAGATCCACATCATGAACCACTAAATGATTCATATTCTCCTGATTTCGGTATGTAAAAATAAATAAAATTGATAATATATTTATTATAAGATTTTTAATAATATAATAAATAATGACTAATAATAATATGAATACTTTAAGCCTTTTAGATCAAGAATTTAAAACAACTGATGAAAATATATTAAATGAATTTAAAATGTACCCTTTTGAATTAGATGATTTTCAAAAACACAGTATTGAAAAAACAATGAAAGGAGATAATGTGTTAATTACTGCGAGTACTGGTTGTGGAAAAACTGTTTGTGCTGAATTCGCAATGATAAATGCTTGGAGAAAAGGTAAGAAAACAATTTATACATCGCCAATTAAATCATTATCAAATCAAAAATTTTATGAATTTAAAAAGAAGTTTAAAGACATCTCATTTGGAATATTAACGGGTGATGTAAAATTTAATCCTGAAGCGGATGTTCTTATTATGACAACTGAAATTTTAAGAAATTTATTATATAAAAAACAATATGATGATTCAAAAATTGATTATAAATTAGATTTAAATATTGATTTAGAAAAAGATGTTGGATGTGTTATTTTTGATGAAGTTCATTATATTAATGACAAAGATCGTGGTAAGGTATGGGAAGAATGTTTGGTATTATTACCAAAACATATTAATTTAGTATTATTATCAGCAACAATCAATAATTCATCAGAATTTGCTTTATGGTTACAAAGTGTAAAAAATATTCCTTGTCATTTAATTCCAAAAAAAGAAAGAGTTATTCCATTAAATCATTATATTTATTATACATCAAGGTATCCAAAAAAAGTAAAAGATCAAGAATTTTGTAAATTACATAATAAAACTTCTAATAAGTTAGTTCATATTTTAGATAATAAAGGTAATTTTAATGAATTAAATTATCAAAAAGTAAAACAATTAAAAAAACAAGATTATCAATATTATAATTCATATAATAATAAAATCATAGTAATACAAAAATTAGTATATTTGTTAGAAAAGAAAAAATTATTACCTTGTTTATTTTTTGTATTTTCAAGAAAAAAATGTTTAACATTAGCAAAATGTATAGAAAAATCATTAATAACACCACAACAAGTAACAGAAATTAAAAAAATAGTAAATTGGAATATTCATAAATTAGATTATCCAAAAATGTATTTAGAATCAGAAGAATTTCAAGAAATTGAAAAATTATTATATAAAGGAGTAGCAATACATCATTCTGGATTGAGACCTGTATATAAAGAAATTATAGAGATATTATATTCTAAAGGTTTAATTAAAGTTTTATTTGCTACGGAAACTTTTGCGATTGGAGTTAATATGCCAACAAAAACAGTAATATTTACAAGTTTACAAAAATATACAAATAGTGAATTTCGATATTTAAATACAAGTGAATATTTACAAATGTCAGGAAGAGCTGGAAGAAGAGGAATTGATAAAATTGGAACAGTAATATTAATGGCAAATTTATTTAATTTACCAGAACCAACATCATTAAGATCAACAATGTGTGGAAATAGTAATAATATTATATCGAAATTTGATTTGAGTTATAAATTCATCTTAAAAATCTTATTAAATAATGAATATGATTTTAATAATTTTTTACAGAATACCTTAATGTTTAAACAAAATAATAATGATAGTGAAAGAATAAAAAGACGATTAAAAGAAGGAACAGAATATTTAGAAAGATTACCGAAATTAAAGAGACAAATTAATGATTATGATAATTATTATAGTTTACAAAATAAAAATCAATTAACAAAAAATGAAAAAAAATATATTAAAAAAAGAGAAAAAGAAGAATACCAAGAAGAATATAAAAATTATTTAGAACAATATGAAATAAAAAATGAATTAAAATATTTAAAAGAAACGATTGAAAATATCGATTATAATAATGTAATATATCAATCATTAAATAAAGTAATGGAATATTTAAAAAAAAATGATTATATTGAAGATGTATCAATGAAAGAAATTACAAATGAAAATGTAAAAGTGAAAGGAATAATTGCGAGTCAAATTAATGAATGTAATGAAATTTTATTAACAGAATTATTAGTAAATAATTATTTTGATGATTTAGATGATGGAGAAATCTGTGGAGTATTATCATTATTTTCAAATACATCTTGTTTAAATGAAGAAATGAAAGTGAGAGATGTATCAGTATTAGATATTGAAGATAAATTAAAAAATAAAATTAAAAAAATTGAAGAATTAAATACTAAATTATCAAAAGATGAAGAAACATTACAAATTTTCATAAATACAAAATGGGATCTTAATTTAGATATGATTGAATATTGTTATAAATGGTGTAAAGGATATAAATTCCAAGAATTATATTTTGATAACTATAGTGGTAATTTTATCAAAGATATATTAAAATTAGATAATTTAATATGTACTTTAGAAGTATTATGTACAATTTTAGAAAAATATGAATTATATAATAAATTAAATGAAATTCATAGTAAAATATTAAGAGATATAGTTAATAATGAATCATTATATATTAAATTATAAAATAATTAAAATTTATTTAAAAAATAATAAAAATGTACGAAATCTTATTATTAATATTAATAATTTTATTTTTATATATAACAGGAATTTTATATTTAGTAAGTCATTATAAAAAAAAAGCAATTGAATTTAATGATAATATGATGCGTTTAGCAGAATTATATGATTAATTATTAATTTTCCATTTTATTTTAGATGTATCAATATTATTAATATCTTTATTTTGATTATTATTAATATTTTGATTATTATTAACATTTAGATTATTATTAACATTTAGATTATTATTAGATGTATGATAATTTAAACTAACTTTTTTAGTTATTTTAAAAAATAATAAAAAAATAGAAAAAATAAATAATGCGATTGTGAATTTTACAATAGAATCCATAAATATATAAATAAAATATATATTTATTTTATATAATGGCTTTTAATCCACTTGATATTTTATGGGGTATTTGGCAATTTATAAAAGATTTGTATATGATTATAACAAATTTTGATAAAATGGTTAAATTTACAAATTTTTCATTATTTTTAATAATTGCACCATATTTAGTAAAACTTATACCATTTCCATTTCTATATATGAGAGCAAAAATGAAACAAAAGAGCGAAAAAGCTGCATTTGCAAAAAATTTAGCAGCATTTGATCAAAAAATCAATAGTCAAATAGATTCGGGAGCAAAGATAGAAATAAATGAAGAACAGTATGGATATTTACCACAAGAAACAAAAGATAAATTAAAAAATATGCAAAAAGGAGGAGTTGGTGCATTATCTATATTTTTAAGTTCACCAGGAATAATTGAATATATTCAAACATTAGGATTGATAATATTTATATATTATTGGGAAAAAAGTAGTGAATGTGCTAAAAATAAAAAAAAAGAAGATACTAGTTTAGGTTATTCATTTAAACAATTATTTTGGGATGGTTTATATACCGCAATCATACCAATGATATTTTATTTTGGATTTTATACATTTTTAATGTTTGTTCCATTTGTAGGAATAGCATTGAAAATAATACAAATGATTCCAGTAATTAATAAAATATTTGCTGGTAGTTTAATATATTTCTTTTATAATTTAATGAGAAATTTCCGAGATGTAACAAAAAGAAATAAATGTCAATAATTAATTTTCAAATACTTTTTTAATTATATTAACACAATTAGTTATTTCATATTCTGAAACTGCTAAATTTGGTCTTAATCTAATTGTATTTTTACCACAATATAAAGTTAATAAACCTTCTTTTTCTAAATTTTTTAAAACATTATCTCTATTGGGACAATCAAAGGCCATAATTAAACCTAAATTTCTAATATTTGAAATATTTTTTAAATTTAATTGAATCATTTCATTATACCATTGATTACCTCTATCTAAAGCATTTTGTTGTAAATTATCATCTTTAATAATATCTAAAATTATATTAGATCTAATCATATCAACTAAATTACCACCCCAAGTAGAATTAATACGACCAGGAGTATCAAAACAATTATCTGTGAATTCAGAAATTTTTTCATTAGCAAAAATACCACATTGTTGGGATTTTTTACCAAAAGAAACAATATCAGGTTGTAAATTATAATGTTGGAAACACCAAGTTTGACCAGTTGTGAAAAAACCCGTTTGAACTTCATCAATAATAAATAAAATATCATAATCATTACATAATTTTTGTATATTTAATAAAAAATCTTTAGAAAAATAATGATCACCACCTTCACATTGTATCGGTTCTATAATAAAACCGGCAATATTATTATTTACATTAAAAAAATTTTTAATATGATTTAACATTATATACTCTTTTGAAATAGGAATTCTTGGCCAATTAAATTTGGAAAATCTTTTAATTTTATTATTATCAGTATTAGTTAATGATAATGTATATCCACTTCTTCCATGAAAAGAATTTTCCAAATGCATTATTTGTAATTCCGATTTAGGTTTTACATTATTAAAAAATTTTTTTTTTTCTATATCAGAAAATTTATTAAATTCATTAGTAGAAATTTCTAAATATTTTTTATTTTTTTGATATTTCCAATCCATTGCAACTTTAATGGCATTTTCAACAGCTAAAGCACCACCATCAATAAAAAATAAATGAGGATAATTATTAGGTAAAATAGTTTTAAAATTTTTTTGAAAATTGATATATTGTTTAGTTTGAAAATCAGAATTTGCTGGTTTATTTACAAAATAACTAATATCAATAGAAGACATTTTTTTAGTTAATTTTCTATGATTCCAACCTAAAGGATTGCTACCATAACCACCATGAAAATCTAAAATATATCTATTACCACAATAAAGTAAAGAACCGATTGATTTTTTAATATTTATCATAATATATGTGTATATATATTATGATATTTAATACATTATGAAATTTATAAAAAATGTTTTTGAAGATGAATATTTAAATTATTAAAAGTTAAAATATCTTTTTTTTTTAAATTAAATAAATTTTCTATTTTTTGATCATAAATAATAATATTTTTATTAATTAAAATTTCATTTTTAAGTAAAAAATCAAAAAAGTTATTATATATTTCACTTAAACTATATTTATTATCATTTGTAATATTAAAAAATATTTTTAATTCATCAGAAATATTAATATTATTAATAAAAAAATCATTTGTATGTAAAAAAAAATCATTTTTTATTTTATGTAATTTCATAACATTTTCAATATTTTCAAATATAATTTTTTCCTTTTTTTTAATATCTTTATTTATATTAATAAAAATATCAATTTCTTCATCTATTTGATTATTAAAATGATTCATTAGTATATTAAATAATAAAATAATATTTATAATGATTTAAATATTATTATAAAAATAAATTAAATTTAAATATATAAAAAAAATATATATATAACGATGCCAAGAGTTAAAAAATTATTTGTTATAGAAAAAAAAAAGAAAAATAATAATAATCAATTAATAATGTTATATCAATCATTAATTGAATCTAAGGCTTCTTATATTGATAAATTTATCCAAATAATAATGGATAATAAAATAAAAATAATAATAATAGAATTTTTTATAACAAATTATTCAAAAAAACATCAAATAATAATAAAAAGAGATACGAATGATTTTTTTTATATAAATGATGAATATAAAAATCAATTAAAATCATTTAATAAAAAATTTTTTGATCCTTATAAAAGAAATAATAAATTTGAATTAGAACATAATAAAAAAATAATTATTACAACAGTAGGACAAATGAATTTTTTTAAATGGGCGATTGAAAATAAAATTATTCATTATATTGAAGTAAATTATGATAAAATTCTTAAAGAATATTATTCATATAAATAATTTATTTTATTAATATAATTAACAATATTATTTACATTATCATGAAGAATATTATAATAATCTTTATTAGTATTTAAAGTAATATATTCTAATAATATAAAATCATCTAAAGGATGTTCTTTATTATAAGCACAATATTTAATAATTTCATTTTTTCTAATTTCTTTTGATAATAAATTTAAAATACCATAATCACCTTTATGAATCTTTAAAATTATTTTTTTATCATTTATATTAGGTATTAATTCTATTTTTTTATTTAAAAAATCTTTAATTTTATGTTTTAATAATTCTAAACTCTTTTTGATAAAATTTTGTTCTTGAAAAAATAATTCAATATTAAAACTATAAATAGGTTTATTATTATAATAAGCTTCTTTAATAATATAATCATCTTTATTTAAAAAATTAATAAATGGATCATGATAATCTCTTAAATTACTAGTATAACCATAAATTTCATAATTCTCTATTTTTTCAAATTTATCTATATCTTTTTTATAAAATTTTAAATTTTTTAAATTTTTTATTTTTTTATTTAAATTTTTTTTTAAATAAATAGCTTTAATAATTTTAAAATAACAAACAGAAAATGGTCTATAATTAGTTAATTTATTCCCTGAATATTTAGAAGAATTCATTTTAATATGGATTTTTTCATCAGGTTTTAATTGAATAATTAAAATATTTTTTCTTATTTCACCTTCACCACTTTGAATCCATATATCATCAGAATATACATCAAGAATATTTTTACTTCTATTTTTAAATTTTAATTCACAAGTTAAATTATATATTGATTTTACAGGAATTAATGATATTCTATGTCTTAATATTTCATTATTCATTAAAGTATTATTATCAATTACAGCAATATCATCTTTATTAAATGAACTTCCTATATAATTTGAATATAAAACTCTTCTTAATAAATTAATATAATGAGTATCTAAATCAAAAAAAATATATTCATGATCTAAATCATCTATATTTAATTTCTTAATCATAATTGATTGTAATTAAAATATAATTTCAATTTTAAATAGAATTGAAATATTGTTATGATTTATAAAAAAAATGTTAAAGATCGGTATAATATGTAATAATTGTGGAATAGTTAAAAATAATTGTATATATAAAAATAAAATTTATAATTCATTAGATTTATTTTTTATACCCGTTATAAATGATATTATAATTAATTTTTTACAATGCCAAGAATGTTCTACTATTATTCATAAACTAAAAGAATGTTGTGAATATATGTGTGAATGTGAAGATTTTGAATGTATCCATTTTTTATCTGAATGTTTAGGACCATTAAAATGTGATATTAATAGAATGATTTGTTTATAATTTTATAAAATTTATTATATATATATAAATAAAAATGAATAAAAAAATAACAGAATTTTCAAATAATCATTTTACTTATATTAATCAAATATTTGGAGATTTAACAGTAAGAGATATTATTTCAGAATTATGGAACAATAAAAATGATTGGAAATTTGTAGCAGAAAAAGCAGGAATTGAATTTGATAATGGATTTCATCATATTTTAGAAAGAAAAAAAAATGGGAAAAAAATAAAATGGTGTAGTGTAGAAAAAGGATATCAAAATATGGATATTAATCAAAATGATACATTATGTCAATCATATACTTTATTAAAATATAGAGCTATTCCAATAGATAAAAAAAATTCTAAAAAAAATCAAATGAAAATGATTAAATTATATAGAACTATAATGAATAAATCACATTTTAAAAAAGAAATTAAACAACTTATTGAAGATGAAGATAATAAAGATCATTGGAAAATTTATACAGAAAAAAATAAAAAATTATATTCTAGAAAAATGCCAATGAATTATAATAATATTATTCATAATATTAATAAAACTTTAAATAATTGGGAAAAATTTGGTTATCGTTTTTTTATAAAAAAGGGAAATTAAAATAATTTATTATATTTTACTAATAAACCCATAAAATCATCGAAATTTTTACCATTAAAACTGACTAATTTTCTATAAAAAAGATTTTCATCATCGTTTTCTTGAATTAAAATTTGAAATTCTGTTAATTCAGAAATAAAATCTTTCATTAATTCATCATCTCCTTTTCCAGATTTTCCATTTGTATATTTAACATATTTTCCAAAAATTTTCTTTTTTACTATAGAAATAAGTAATTGTCTAGTTGTAGCTTCTTTAACCATTTTTTGTAATATATATATTTAAAATTAAATATTTAAATGAATTTAATTATTTAGTTTCAATTTCTCCTGCATTTTCAATTTGACCAGCTGTAGTCGTATCATATTTTGAAATATTATTTGATTGAATATTAATTATAATATAATCATCATCAATATTTTTCTTTTTAATATTTCTTTTTTTAAATACAAATTTTAAAAATTTATAAAAATATAATAGATATGTATAATTATCATAACATCTACCGATTAAAAAAATAATATATATATAGTTGTATAAAGTCATTTTAAAAAAAAAATATATATTAATATATATTCTATGGAGAAAAAAAATATCTCAAAAATTCCATCTAAATTAAAAAATATTAACTTAGATCGTCAATATTTTAATATAAATACACGAGGTTCTTATAATAAAGATGAAAATAAAAAATTTTTAAATACTAATAATAACCCTCAATATTTAGATAGAAATCAATTTTCAGAAAATCTTCTTGGAATTGAAAAAAAAGATGATAAAATAAATAATATGAGATTCGCTGAATATCAAACTATTAATAAAGATATGAAAAATACCGATAGAGTTAATTCTTTTTTAATTAATAAAGAAAAAAAATATCTTTCTCATTTTGATAGATTAATTCCAAATAAAATAAAAAAAGATATTATTTTTATTCCTGAAGATACTACTAATAAAAATAATTCATTTTTTAAAAATAATAAAAATAATAAAATCAATTTAGAGAAATTTAATCCTAATATTGATTATTCAAAATTTTTAAATTAATTTTTCTAATTCTTCATCTAATGCATATATTAATGGTTGTAATTTATCTTGTAAATAAAATCCAAAAGTTTCAATTGATTGTAATAATGTTTTATAATCATCTATTTTACCTTTTTTAGTAATTGGTTTAGTTTCGCCAAAATCAATAATTCTTACCCCAATAACTTTATTAACTTTATTATATATAATAAATATATTAGATGTAGTTAAATCATTATGATGATAACCTAATTTATGCATTTTTTTAATTTTCATTACTAAATCCTTTACCCAATAATCATCATCTTCTATAAATACTCCTTCTTCTTGTATATAATCATTTAAATCTAAACCATTTAATTTTTCCATAATCATAAAATTACCTTTTAATTTTATTTCTTTATTATTTAATGATATTTTTTTAGTTTCATTAAATGTTTTTGTTTTTATAATTTTTTCTATTTTTGGTCCAATTATATTACTCAATTTTTTACTAATCTTTATTTCTTTTTCAGATACTGGATATTTAGTTAAAAAATCATTATTTGTTTCATATATATCACCATTTGCACCGGTTCCAATAATTTTATCAAAATTAATTTTATACATTATATAATAAAATTATATATATATTAAATATTATGTAAATATATAAAACATAAAACATAATATGTCATCATATTTTAATATTGAAGATTCAATTTATATTGATAATAATGGTAATATTGGTTTAGGTATTACAAATCCAACTAAAAAATTAGAAGTTGTTGGAGATATTGATGCAACTACAGATTATAATATTAATGGTACACAAGTTTTATCTGCAACTACTTTAGGAAGTGGAGTTGTAAATTCTTCTTTAACAAGTAATACTGGAAATTTATCAAATGATGGTACAATGAATGTATCAAGTAGCAATGATTATCAAATTAATTCAACAAGTGTATTAAATGCAACTACTTTAGGAAGTGCCGTCGTTGATTCTTCTTTACAAAATTTAGGAACTCAAGATGCAACTTTAAATATGGGTTCAAATAATATCACTGGTGTTGCTGATATTGCTTTTACTTCAGCAACTATCAAAGGTGATATGATTCCTGATACTGATAATGCTTATGATATTGGTTCAGCAGAATTTAAAATTCGTGATATGTATGTATCTGATAATTCTTTATGGGTTGGTGATACACATAAAGTTTCTATTTCTGGTGGTAAAATGAAATTCAGAAAAAGAAAAACATCAAGTGTTCCTGCTGCAATTACTGCTGCAGGTGGTAATGCATCAGGTGCTCTTGCTCATTCAGGTAATGGTTCAGTTAGTGCTATGAAATTAAAACATTGGAAGGCATACATGAGAACTTTAGCTAATCAATCAAGTGCTACAATTCAAGATATTTTTAGAGATAATACCGATGATTATGAAGAAGACGCAGGTGTAGATAATTGGTTAGAAAGTGGTTCAAAAACTTATAATACCCTTGGTAATGTAGGCATTGGTACTTCTGATCCATCAGCTCTTTTATCACTTCATTTTATACCCGAAGCAAGTGCAGGTTTAAAAGAATTATTACGACTTTCTTGGGATGATGGTAATTATGATACATTAAAAGGAGATGGTACAAAAATTTCTTTTAATACTTCTAATACTAATAATTTCCCAGGTGGCGAAGAAGGAGGTTATGTAGGTGTTATGAAAGCAAATGCTGCTGATGCAGATACCGAATGTGATTTTTCTTTAGGGCTTAATAATGGAACAAGTGTTGTAGAAAGATTAAGAATTTTAAGTACTGGTTATGTAGGTATTGGAAATGATGAACCAGATTATAAATTAGATGTTGCTGGTGATATTAACTTAACTGGTGATTTAAGAATTAATGGTACCGCTCAAAGTTTTTCAGACACAAATACACAATTAACCCAAGAACAAGTTGAAGATTATATAAATGGTCTTATTGTAGCTGGTTCAAATATCACAAAAACTTACGATGATTCAGCAGGTACACTTACTATTGCATCTACTGCTTCAGGTGGTTCTTCTGTATGGAGTGAAGCATCAGGTGAAGCTTATTATATGGGTAATGTTGGTATTGGTACTAATAATCCAGCAAAAGCATTACATGTTGTTTCTGGTCAAGATGAAATTTTAAGATTAGACAACACTTCTGGTGGAGATTCTTATATTGGTTATTATAATACAGAAACTGTTTCTACTCCAAGTCTTACTATTGGTTTAAATTCTGTTGAACAATGTCTAATCAATATGAAGGATGAAAAACCTATGATTTTTAAAACAAATAATAATGAAAGAATGAGAATTAAAAGCGATGGTAATGTTGGTATTGGAACCCAATATGCAGATGAGAAATTACATATTTATGATGATGCAAATAATTCAATCCAATTAAAAATTGAAAATGCTTATGCATCTTCTAGAGCAGGTGTATCACTTGTAAATGATGGTGGAACTTTTAATATACAAGCACATAGTGGAACTGCTATTATGGAAAATTTGGGAACAGGTGGTACATATTTTTATCAAAAAGGAACAGGTGATTATCATTTCAAAACAACAAATAGTAATACTGAAAGATTAACCATTGATACAGATGGAAATGTTGGTATTGGAACAACTACTCCACAAGAATTATTAGAACTTTATGGAACTACACCAAGAATGGTTATTAATTCTGCAGATCAACAAGATAGTAGTATAGATTTCTTTAATAGAGATGGTAATAATTATATGAACTGGCCAGATAGAACTATTTTAGGACAAATAAGATTTATGGGAGAAGAAGGAGTTTCAGGTGATTCTGGAGATAATTATGATATTGCAAAAGTATTTTGTAGTATTCAAGGAAGAATTCATACTGATAATGGTGGTTCAAGCGGAGGTTGGATCCAAGGTGGATTTGGTTTTTATACTAATGATGGTGATGGTAGTTCTTCTGGAACCGCAGGAAATAATTTAACTGAAAAAATAACAATAGATTATAGAGGTTATTTGGGTATTGGAACAACTAGTCCTGCTACAATGTTGGAAATTAAAGCACAAGCACCAAGAATAACACTAAGAGATACTAGAAATACTGGTTCTCATACAGCCAATGGAGATTATGGAACAATTGAATTTAGATCATCTGATACACATTATGGTTCAAGTGGTAATAAAATGGCAGAAATACAATGTTACAGTACTGGAAGTGGCTCATATCCGAATGGTGGATTAAAATTTTATACATATTATCAAAATAGTGCAAGAAAAATTATAGATGTTAGAGGAGATTGGGTAGGATTTGGTCTTCCAGAAGGAACTAATCCTAAATCTAGATTACATGTAAAACAAATTGCCGATGATGCAAGTGGAAATTGGGGTCATACCAATCAAGCTGGTATATTAATGGAAAGAGCTGGAAATACAAATAATTGGGGTATTGGTATTAATCAAGGTAATGATTTAGTTTTTGCTTATAATAAAACAGAAAAAGGTTGGTTACAAGATCAATCTGATGTTAACCAAATTGATTTCACAGGACAACATAGATCACGATTTTCTGAAAATAATGATGAAAATATCGATAATATATCAGATTATATTGGATTAATTGTTTCTTCTACAGGAGAATATTGTTCTGATAAGCAAATTAATGAAGCAATACCTTGTATTGAATTAGCAAATACCAATAATGATAAAAAAGTATTTGGTGTTATATCTGAAGGAGAAGATCCGGATGCAGAATTTAGAACATTTGTATTAGGATCATTTGGAACAATAATTAAAAAAGAAGAAGGAGATAATAGAGCAATTATTAATAGTTTAGGAGAAGGTTGTATTTGGGTATGTGATGCGAATGGTGCATTAGAAAATGGTGATTTTATAACAACAACAGAATTAGCTCCTGGTTATGGTGTAAAACAAAATGATGATTTATTACATAATTATACAGTAGCAAAGATTACAGAAAATGAAGATTTCAGTGATATGACAAATGGTAAAGTATTAGAAAATGGAATTAAATGTAAATTTGTAGGTTGTACTTATCATTGTGGTTAGGATAAATAAAAAATATTAGAAAGTTATAAATTTATAATTAAATTGTAAATTTATAATGTTTAAAAATTTCCTATATTTAAGTAGTAAATCTCGTATTAACATTCATTGCTGCAATTTCCATAAATAGTAATTTAGTTGCGTATGGTAAATTAATTTTAGAAAAATCATTTTTATTATCACATTTTAAACAATTATAAATATCATCATTAACATTTGCAATAATACCACATTTATTACAAATATGAACTTGAAATTTATCAGAACATTCAAATGTTTTTTCTTTTAAGAAATATGATGCTCCATGAGATAAAATACAATCTGTTTCCATTTCTCCTAATCTTAAACCACCATCTCTCGATCTTCCTTCTGCAGGTTGTCTAGTTAAGATTTGAATAGGTCCTCGAGCCCGAGCATGAATTTTATCTTTAACCATATGTTTTAATCTTTGATAAAAAGTAGGACCAATAAATATTTTAGATTTAATTTTTTCACCAGTTTCACCATTATATAAAGTTTCATAACCTTTATGTTCAAAACCTAAATTGGACAATTCATCACATAAATCATCAATATTTACTTTTTCAAAAGGAGTACCGTCAAAAAACTTTCCTTTCATAGAACCAATTTTACCCATAATACATTCAATTAATTGAGCAATAGTCATTCTACTAGGAATAGCATGAGGATTAATAATAACATCGGGACAAATACCATCTTCTGTAAAAGGCATATCTTCTTCTGGTAAAATCAAGCCAATTGTACCTTTTTGTCCATGTCTACTAGACATTTTATCAGCTATTTCTAAAGATCTTGTAGATCTAACTTTAACTTTAGCAATTCTATAACCATCAACATTATAATCTAAATAAACATTATCAACAATACCATCTTCATTATGTCTTAATTGAACACTAGTATCTTTATATTTCATTTTTTTTTTAACAGTAGAAATTGATTTATTAATAATAGGAGTAATTTTTCCAATAATAACATCATTGCCTTTAACAATAGTTTCTTTATGAATTAAACCATTAAAATCTAAATTTTTATAAGAACCTTTGCGGATTCCAATGCACTTATCTCTATCGGGAATACAAAATTTTTCTTGTGCCAATGATGTCATATCTTTTTTTTCTTCACTTTTATATGTTCTATACATTGTAATATTAAATAATCCTCTGTCAATTGATCCTTGATTAACTATAACGCTATCTTCTTGATTATAACCAGTATGACAAGCAATAGCGATAACTAAATTTTGTCCAGCAGGTAATTGATTTAAACCTAATAAATCACTAGATTTGGTATAAACGATTGGTCTTTGTGGATAATGTAAAATATAATTATAAGTATCCATTCGTTTATTAAAATTAGTTAAAGAATAACCAATAGATTGTTTACCCATAGCAGATTGATAAGTATTTCTAGGAGATTGATTATGATCAGGAAAAGGAATTAAAGAAGCGCAAACGCCAAGAATAAGACTAGGATGAATTTCCGAATGAGTATATTTAACAAATTTATTATTTAAATTTTTAACATTATCACAAATCATTTTATTATCAATTTCATCTAAATCAATATATTCAATGATATTTTTTTGAATTAAATCATCAAAAATATAATCATTATTTTGAATACGATTATAAAAATCTGGTGTCATATTAATTTTATTATTTTTAACAACAAAGAAAGGTCGCAAAACTCTTCCTTCTTCGGTATTTATTTTAATTATATTAAAATTATAATCGAAAATGATAGAAATAGTATATTGAATATGATTGAGTTTTTTCAATTTGATTAAATTATTATAAACATTGATGCCATTATCAGTATAAAAAAGGAAACAACCATCAATGAAAATTTTTGTATGGTAATTTTTCATATCATTAATATCATCAATATCAGTAATTTTAATACATTTAAATTTTTTAATATAATTTAATAATGGTCTTTTATCAATATTAGTACTAATAATAGTACTTAAAGATAAATTTTTAACTAAACCAATAGCGTGTCCTTCTGGAGATTCAGCCGCACAAATATAACCAAATTGTGAATTATGTAATTTTCTAGGCAATAACATTTTACCTTTTTTACCAACAGGAGCATTAAGTCTTCTTAAATGAGAAATAGTAGCACTATATGTTAAACGATTAAGAACTTGTGCAACTCCAATTTTTTTATTTTCATAACCAACCTTCGAATTCCAATTACCAGTAGCCAAAGCATATTTTAAACCATTTTCAATAATATTAATTTTGATAAATTTTTCAACACTAATAATTAAATTACTATTAATTTCTTTTTGTATAGATAATTTCAAAGATTTTAAAGAATTTTTATATAATTTTCTAAATAATTGTGAAAAAAGAATACCGGAAGTTTCAATTCTTTTATTTTTAAAATGATCTCTATCAGTAGTTTTTCTTTTTTTTAAAAGAATATCTAATAATTGTTTGGTAATATAACCTAAATAAAAAAGTTTTTCTTTTTTATTTTTACACATATTTAAAACTTTTTCATTAATAATTGATTCAACACTAATACTTTTATTAATTAAATATTTTTTAATATATTGTTCTAAATTTTTAGTATTTTCTAAATTTTCATAATAATGAATAAAAGAAGGTTTTAATAATTGTAAATAAATTTCTTTATCTTCTAAATTATCAACATCATGTAAAATATATTTAATAATATCATTGTCTTTTTCGACACCTAAATATTTAAATAAAATAATTAAAGGAATATCTGTTTTTAAATTATTAAAAGAAGTATAGAATAAACATTTACCATTTAAATTCTCTTTACCTAAAAATTTAATTCTAAAAACATTAGCCATTTTAGACATACTATCATTACAACGAATTTCACTAATATAAGAATATTTATTATCTTTAATTTTAAAATTAAAAATTTTATTATCACATAATCTTTCTTGTGAAATTAAAATTTTATCATTACCATTAATAATAAAATAAGAACCCATATCAAATTCACATTCATTATTATCAATTTTATAATTATCTTCATTTAATAAACAATATTTAGATTTAATCATTAATGGAATATTACCGAATAAAATATGATTTTCTTGACTTTTATTAAAATCAATAATATTACCTTTATCGATATATTTAGATTTTGTTAAAATATCAATATATAAAGGTACAGAATATGTTAATTGTTTATTTCTAGCATCATGTGGATATAAAATATTTTTACGACCATCTTTATCGTTATATAAAGGCGTACCATATCTAGGATTAGAAAAAATTAATTCATATTCATGAAATTTAGTTTCATCTTTTTTATTTTTTTTAATAATAACTAACGGATTTAATTCTTTAATTATTAAATTAATTTGATAATCTAAAAAATAATTATATGAATCAATATGATGTTTAATTAAATATTTATTATTATTAGTTTTAATAATCTTTTGTATAATATTCCAAATATCAGTATATGTTAAATTCATGATTTATTTTAATTAAAAATATTCAATTTTAATTAAAATTTTATAATGTTAATTGTAATATTTCAATATTTAATTCTTTGGATAATTCATTAACTAATGGATCATTTTTATAATTTTCATTATATATTATTTTTTTAATACCGCCACTAATTAAACTTTTATAACAATTTAAACAAGGAAAATGAGTTATATATGCAGTTGCATTATTTGTAGAAACATTTCTTTTGGCACAATCAATTATACTATTAACTTCGGCATGTACAGTCATTTGTTCATGATTATTTCGAATTACACTCCTATGTTTAGTATTTGGTAAATGACCATTATACCCACTACTAATAATTCTATTATTTTGTACTAAAATACAACCAACATGCAAACGATGACAAGATGATCTTTTAGAAACTAATAATGCAATAGCCATAAAATATTCATCCCATTCTAATCTTTTATTTAAATTAATAATATTTTTTTTTAAATTTTCCATTGTTTATAATAAATAAATATTAAATTTTAAAATTTATTTATATATTTTATAATAATTATTATGCCTAAAAAAAAATGTTTAATGTGTAAAAAAAAAATCAAATCAATCATTCCATTTCAATGTAGATGTGAAAATTTTTATTGTCGATTACATATGGATGCTGATACACATAATTGTCCATTTGATTATAAAGAATTTTATAAAAAAAAATTAATTAAAGAAAATCCACAAATTATTCATGATAAATTTGTTAAATTATAACCATTTAGCTCCATTAATATTAGTTTTAATAATATCTATTTTTTTATTATTAAGTTTACAATTTAAAGTTGATATATCATTAGTTAAATATAAGATATTATTAGAAATTTTTATTTTTAATTTGTTTGTCCATTTTTTTTCAATTCTTAATTTTTTATTAATATCCATTATAGCATATTTATCTTTTATAGAACCAAATTTAGAACCAATATTAAGTTGAATAATAATTTCATCAGAATTATCTATATTAGTTAAAGTAATATTTAAATTTTTTTTATTTCTATTTAAAGTTATTGGATATGTTAATATTAATTCTTCATCTGCTTCAATTACTTTTAAATTATTATTTAATTTTAATTCTTCTTTTATTTTTTCTTCTTTTTCTACAATTTCTTTCATTTTGATTTTTTGTTTTTGTTCTACAATTTCTTCTTTTTTTTCAAATTTTGTACTAAATGATTTTAAATTTTGAATTAAACTATCAAAAGTATTTGATTTTTTTGATTTTTCTTCTAATTTTAATTCTTTACCAAATATAATTTCTTTAATTTCTAATACATTTTCATTGATTTTTTCAATTATTTCTTCACTCATATCTTCAATATAATCTTTTAATTTTTCAATTATAGTTTCTTTAATATGATCAATATCTTCTTTTAAATTACTTTTAATATCTATTTTTTTTCGAAATAAAATTAGATCTTTTAATTCATTTGCGTTTTCTTTTATTTTTTCAATTACTAAATCTTTAACATCATTGCTATGTTTTAAAGCATCTTCTTTAGCTTTTTTTTCTAAATAATCAGCATCTTCAACAACTTTATTTTTTTGTTCTTCGGTTTTTTTTTTCATATTATTAGTTAATTCATCTAATTTTTCAATTAAAACATCAGTTTTTTTATCTTTAGATTTTTCAAAAAATAAAAATTTAGATTTTTTTTCTTCTATTTTTTCAATTTCTTGTGGAACATAAATAACTTCTTTATTAATTTCAATTGAATAATCTGTATTATCAGATTTAATTTGTTGATTTTTATTTTTATTTTTATTTTTTCTTTCTTTTTTAAATTTATTTCTATTACGAGGCATTATATATTATATAATATGAAAAGTTTTTTAATTTATTTTAAAATTATATTAAAATAAATATATAAATAAATTATATATATTTTATAATGTCTTTTGCTTTTTTAGATGATCTATATAATGATGAAAATAATGAAAAAGATTATGGATTAATTGTTAATAATATTTTAAATGTTGATAAAGAACCTGGTTTAAAAAAAGATAAATTTACTCGATTCTTTCCAGCGAATGATCAATCTAATGAATTAAATTATAGTAATTTAGATAATATGAGTAAATTAATTGAAAAAAAATATAATGAAAAAAAATCTGAAGAAAAAATAAAAAAAAAAATAAAAAAAAAAGAAAATTTTACTACGGGACAAAATGAAATAGAACAATGTGAAAAATTTATTGAACATCTTTCTAAATGTTCTAGATGTAGACAATTTTTAATAAAAAAATTAAATTTAGATAAAAATCCTGATGACATTAAAAGAGAACAATATCTTGATTTAGCTATTTTTACTTTATCAGGTATATTTATACTATTTTTATTAGATATTGTATTAAATTTTGGTAAAAGTCTTAATAAAAAATAAAATTGATATTTTAATAATAATAATAAAATGATAAAATATACATATTTTAACTGTATTTGGTTTTCCATAATATTTACTATATTATTTATACCTATTTTGCTATCAGAATTTTTAGATATAAGTTTTAGAATATCAGATCATTTAAGTGTTACTTATTTTAGTTTAGTAAGTATTTTATATTTTTTAGGTAAAACATTATTTTCGATATTTAATTATTATAAATTTAAAAAAATCAATTTACTTGAAATTAAAAAAAATTTACCTGTTGGTGTACAAATTACTGGATGGAAAGAAGATGCAGAATTATTTGAAAAAACATTACTTGCATTAAAATTACAAACATATAAAAATATTCAAAAAATCATTTTTTGTTCAGATGGTAATGAAGAAGATGATTTATATTTAGCTCAGATTTTTAAAAAGGTTTTTAATGATTCTTTAGTTTTAAATTTAGAAAAAAAATATTATGATATGAATACTATTGAAAGAGAAGATCTTCAAAATAAAACAAATCCATTTAAATATGTTTGTTTATTACAACCTCATGCTGGAAAAAGACATGGTATGTATACTCAAATGAAATTATTAACTAATAATGAAAATATTGAATTAATTATGCTTGTTGATAGTGATTGTATTTATGATAATAAAGCTATAGAAATTCTTGTTAGAACAAATGAATATACTGATGCTGATATTATTACCGGTGATGTAAAAATTTATAATATTGATAATTTATTATCTTTTTTAATTTCTTTAAAATTTTGGTTTGCTTTTAATTTTGAAAGAGCGGCACAATCTTATTTTGGTTGTGTTGGATGCGTACCTGGTCCCTTTGGTTTATATAAAAAAGAACCATTAAAAAATATAATAGATGAATGGATTGATCAAAAACTTTTAGGTAAAGAATGTACTTTTGGTGATGATAGACATTTGACAAATTTAATTTTAATAAATAAAGGAAAAGTATTCTATAACTTTTTAGCGAAATGTTATACTGATACACCAATTACTGTTAAAAGATTTGCAACTCAACAAACAAGATGGGGTAAAAGTTTTTTAAGAGAATATTTTATTAATATTAGATCTTTTCGTATGGATACTTTATGGCTTGCTTTTGAACAAACTTTTGTTTTTTTTATTGTTTATTATGTAATATATTTTATGGCTATTAATTTTTATGAGAGTAATTTAGATAATATTTTAATTATTTTTGCTTCTTTAATTACTTTTGGTTATATTAGATCTTTTATTGCAATGTTCGCATCTGGTGATATTTCATTTATTATATTTCCTCTTTACACTTTTTTATATTTTTATATTTTATTTCCTGTTAAATTATGGACATTATTTACTTTTAATGTAACTTCTTGGGGTACTGGTAATAGATTACTTAGAACTTCAAAAATCATCGATTTCTTATTTATTATTATTTGGTTTATTTTTACTTCTTTATGTATTGTTTATTCTTTTTTCTTAGAATATCCTAATTATACTATAAAACAACTATTTTTATTATCTTATATCATATTAAATATTATATTTTTAAATGTAATGTTTTATTGTTATTTTTTTAAAAAAATTAAATATAAATTAAATAATATTTTAAATGATATTACTAAATATGAAGAAATGGAAGAAAAAATCATTGATATTGAAGAATATGAATGTGATAAAGTTGATATACTTATTATTGAATAAATAAAATAAAATTGAGTGATAATTAAAACTAAAATGAATAAAAATATTCATATTGGTTTTATGGGTTTTGGTGAAATTGGTTCATCTTTATATCAAGTTTATAAAAATGCTAAATATACTAAACTAATCAAATATGATCCATTTCAAAATTTAAATGATTGTTTATGTAAATGTGATATCGTCAATGTTTGTATTCCTTTTTTTGGATTAGAAAAATTTTGTAATGCTATTAAATTACTTAAATTAAAACCCAAAACATATCTTATTATTCAATCGACTATTGGCGTAGGTACTTGCGATCTTATTCAAAAACAATTAGATCTTATTGTTATTCAATCTCCTGTTAGAGGAGTTCATCCTAATTTAAGTGAAGGTATGTTAACTTTTGATAAATATATGGGTATTAGTGAAAAATATTATGATGATATTGAAGTTAAAGATTTTATCAAAAATCATTTAATTGATTTAAATATGAAACCTATTATTTGTAAAGCCAAAGAATCAGAATTGGCAAAAGTTGTTTCAACTACTTTATATGGTATTAATATTGCCGCCGTTAATGATATTTATTTAATGTGTAAAAAACATAATGTTGATTTTGATATTGTTTTCACTAAATGGCAACAAGGATATAATGATGGTTATACAAAATTAGGTAAATCTAATGTTTGTAGACCAATTTTAACTCCTATTAAAGTAAATAAAGATGGTAAACAACTGATTGGTGGACATTGTGTAATACCAAACGCAGTTATTTTAAAAAATATGGGTGAAGATACAATTGCTGATTATATATTAAGATATGCTGATGACACCAATAAAAAACATATTACAGGTGCAAAACATTAAAAATTAATAAAATAAAAATATAAAATTTATTATATATTTTTATTATTCAAATGTGCGGAATTTTCGGTTATTTAGGAAAAAAACAAAATATTATAAAAAAATCTATAAAAGCTTTGAAAATATTAAGATCTCGTGGTTATGATTCAGCAGGAATTGGTTTTATTTATAATAATCTAATAATGACAACAAAATCAATAAATTTAGATTTAGATTTGTTATATAATGATAAATTAAAATATATAAAAACATATTCAGGTATATCACATACAAGATGGGCGACAAATGGTAAAATTTCAATTAAAAATACTCATCCTTTTATAAGTTCAAATAAAAAATTTGCTTTAGTTCATAATGGAATTATTGAAAATTCAGAAATTTTAAAAAAAAAATTATTACCATATAAAAATTTTAAATCAGAAACTGATAGTGAAATTATTGTGAACTTAATTGAATTTAATTATGAAAAATATCAAGATATTAAAACTTTTAAACAAATATTAAGAATTACTTTTTCACAATTAAAAGGTTTTTGGGGGATATTATTAATTAAATTAGATGAACCATTAAATTTATATATTACTAGAAAAGAAATACCATTAGTTATTGGTTTTAATAAAAATTCTTTTTATGTATCATCTGATTATAATACTTTTTCAGAATATGTTGATAAATATTTTGAATTAAAAAATAATGATATATTATGTTTATCTTATGATCCTATTAATGATGAAGTAAATTCTTATGATGTTAAAGATTATAAATTAACATATATAAATCAAGATGAAATTCTTTCGGATACTCCTTATCCTTATAAATATTGGTTAGAAAAAGAAATTAAAGAACAGGATATTGAAATATTAAATATGTTTAAAAAAAATAGAATGACACTTAATAAAAATAATATTATTTTCCCAAAAATTGATTTAGAATTGCATAAAAATTTAAATAATTTTTTATATAATAAAATTATTTTATTAGGTTCAGGAACATCATTTCATGCTTGCTTATTAGGTGAAATTTATTTAAAAAAAATGACTAAATATGAAATATCTTCTTTTAATACATCTGATTTTTTAGATTACGATATTCCAAAATCAAAAACATTATTCATTATTGTTTCTCAATCTGGCGAAACTAAAGATTTATTAGATATTATTAAAAAAATAAAAAATAAAAAATTTTCAGAAAATTTATATAAATTTATTTCTATTACAAATTCATATAATTCATTAATACCAAGAAATTCTGATTTTAATTTATATTTAAAAATTTCTAAAGAAGTTAGTGTTGCGTCAACTAAAACATTTGTTTGTTCTTCAATAATGTTATTTATTTTATCATTAAAATTATCATCAAATTATGTAGTTAATTTAGATTGTATTTATGAAATATCTGATAATTTTAATAAAATGATAAATGATTTGAATTTACATGAAAAATTAGAAAATATTTTAAACAAAATACATAATAAAAATATTATTTTTTTATCAAGTAATAAAAATAATAATCCTATTGCTTTAGAATCTAATTTAAAATTTCGTGAAATTTGTTATACATTTAGTTTATCTAGTTCTGCTAAAAATTTAAAACATGGTCCTTTAGCATTAGTTGATGAAAATTGTTATATTTTTCATTTTGTTAATAATGAATTTGATTATAAATATGCTAAATCGGTAATGAATGAAATTAAATCGCGAAATGGAAATAATATTTTAATTACAACATATAAAAAATATAATCAAGAATTATTTACTGATATTATTGAATTAGAATCTAATAGTCTAATTATTAATAATTTATTATTAATATATCCTATGCAAATATTAACTTATTTATATGGTATAAAATCTGGTAATACAATAGATACACCTAAAAATCTTGCTAAAACAGTAACAGTTTAATTTTTTTAAAAAAAATATAATAATATAATATATTACTATGTTTCTATTTAATTTAAACAATAAAAAACCATTATTTTATACAATAATTATTTATTTATTTATTAATATTTTTTTACATTTTTTAAAACCAAATTTTTGTTATAATAATAATAAAAAATTAAAATGGGGTATTGGTGAGAATAAAACATTATTTCCTTCTTTATTATTTTCATTAATATTTAGTATTTTTATTTATTTAATTTTCAATTTAATTTTATTTAAATTTTAAGAAATATCACAAAAATATATAATAAAAATCAAAAATGATTTAAGGATATATTTATACAAAAATATATAACAAATATGATGATGTCTGCACAACAATCACAAAATTATAGTAAAATGTCTCTAAAACAATTAAAAACTTTATTAAAATCAATGAAAGTAAAAGGTGTATCAAGATTAAACAAAAAACAAATGTTATCTTTATTAAATCAAAGAGAAACAGAACAAAAAACAGTTGAAGAACCAGAACC
>Ga0315334_10000396_pt1 | contig 26708 bp, 21 predicted proteins | sample M150034915metaG_FD_205555 | JGI IMG/M metagenome (GOLD analysis project Ga0315334, IMG submission 205555) | Ammonia-oxidizing marine archaeal communities from Monterey Bay, California, United States - M1 500m 34915 | ecosystem: Environmental > Aquatic > Marine > Intertidal zone | place: USA... | reverse complement strand
TTGCCAACTTTTATTTCTTCAGTCTTGCGGGCATCCTGATCGCCACCGGCAAATTGTCCCTGCCAACGCTGAATATTGGCTTTCACATCACCACCGGCTGCCATCATGGTAACCCGCGCCGTTTTCGCAGCATCGCCTTCGCCAGCCTTGGCTTGAAACTCATGCTGAATGATTCGTGACTTGGGCTCGACACGCTTGAAATCCGCGGGAACGGCGATATCCGCTTCGCCAAAGACGGTGACTGATTCTTTGGTATCGGCCGCTCGAACGCTAACCAAACCAGCGAGACTGATCACTCCAAGTGAAAACAACATGGTTGCGAGTTTTGTGTTGATGAGCATGAAAGTTACTCCTGAAAAGGAAACGCCTCAGCTTAGAGGCAGTGTTTTTTGGGGGGGCAGGTCTCAATTCTGACTCGCCGACGTGGAAAAGCAAACCACCCGTCGATCAGCCCCCACACTGTAGTGGATCAAGCAATGTCCGGGTAAAAGAACGCCCATTACAGCCTATTTTCCGGCTAGCTGTTGATGACATACCCCAAGACCCCGATCAGCGTGACTGTTATCACGATCAGGATTGAAATCATGCTGAACCTACGCATCGTCCGAGATCGCCGTTCAGCACCAATGCCGTTATCGCCGCTAAATGATACCGTCGAGCCGGATCCTGACACCTTTGCCTTCTGCCGATCACTGTCAAGGTTCGCCAGTGTTCCCAACCCCGATGAGGCGATGTTGGTGCTCAAATTGTTGCCAGCAGCAACTGCACCCGGCAAGCGGGCCGATAACTCTGGAAGTGCCTCGCCGGCGTCACGCCACTGTGGCCAGCCATCACGCCATAACAATGCGGTCGCTGCTACCCGGCCCTGTTTGATCCAATCCCGGAGATCTTCGCTGGATGCCGGGCCATATTGGCCACCACTTGGGGGACGAACATACCACGTCGATCCCGGCTCATCATCCAAAATGGAACCTGTCGCGAGATGCGCCATGTCTGGCGTTTCCGCTGGCTGCCCAACCGAGTCCGTTTGGGATCCTGGCTGAGTATGCATGTCCGCCACATGACCCACCTGAGTTTCAACCATGACAGCGGTGCCGCCGCCATCAGGGGCAGGCACCGTTGCGCCTGGTTGTTGAACTGGTTGTTGAACTGGTTGTTGAACTGGTTGTTGAACAACCTGCGCTGCCTCAACCGGCGTTGACTGAACTGTATTTTCCAAGGGAATTCGAAAGCGCGACTGACACTTGGGGCAGACCCCCCGTTTGCCAGCAAGATCGCGTTTGATGTTCAGTTGCTTTCCGCAAACATGACATGCAAAACGAATGCCCATCGAACGCCTGTGATGACAAGGAAAGAAACAGGTGACTAGATTGCCGTGCGGCTTGATCCCGACTGCACTCAACATGATAGCGGATGAAAGCGTTTCAAAAAACCAAAATGTCCGCTTAGACCACTCGCCACACGCAAATCAAGCAGCTTCGGGTCCCCAAAAACCGCACAAAACAATTGCTTCACCGTCCTTACCTAACCGGTCTATCGGATCATCTGCCGATTCATCCGCGCGGCGACCCGTTCAATCTTCCTGTCGTTTGGCCTCGGTAAGGATGCGGCGATAAATCTCAGCTGCCTTGTCATAGGCGTCCTTGGCAGCCTTACGTTCTTCGGCACGGATCATCGGTTGCTTTGACTTCCAACAAGCATCAACAGCATCGATGCACCATTGCGCGCTCCGTGAACTGGCCCTGATGGGTTGACCGCCGACATGCACGAAAATCGGATTGGTATGCACCGAAGGCAGGATCCGAATAGCGATCCACGACGACTGCTCAAGATCCACTGTTACAGCAAACGACCTCACCTCGCCATCGGCCGTCAACTGGTGTGTTGAATGCACCTCGCCATTGATAATCACTTCGACCGGAACATTGCGTGAGTCACCGATGCGACACCTTTCCAGATGCCAATAGGGCTTCTGGTCCAGGCGGGAATTCCGAATTCTGTTCGCGGCAGCACTGACTTGGGGTTCCAACCAGGCTGCCGCATCAAAGGTAACTTGGACCTGCTGAGTTTCTCTCAGATTGATACGACTGGGATCTTCGTTGGGGGCACGTCGCGTCCCCAACTCAAAACCATTGACTTTGAAGTCGACAACGTGGCTCAATCCGTCGCCACAGTAACTGCGTCCCGCCTTTAGCCCCGCAATCCAGTTTTCATAGTTCAACTCTTGGTCATCCTCCAGCTTGACATAAACACGACCAAGCCCAACGCGATCTCCATAGATACAGGGAAAATCTGTCTCACCGCTGATACGCGACGTCATGCCGCAATTCAACGTGTGGTACCAGATATTTAATTCCCAGATGGCAGGTGTATCAACAGCAGAGATGAAGTCACAAACACCATGTGCGGTGGTCACAACAAACTCATTGGCGCCAATTCCGTCAAACGGAGGCATCGCGTAATCGGGCAACTCCGAAGCCGCTTTGCCTGTCCAGCCGGCTGGGGATCCACCCCAACGTGCGTTGACAAAGCGACGGCTTCCATCAGGCATCGTGTCGGGCAACGCGAGGCCCCAACCGCTGTGACTGTACCCAACGATGCCGCCTTGATCCTGCCCCCACTTCAAAACGGGCAACGTCCAACTGGGCCAGTCCTCCAGAACGTCAGTGCCAGGAAAGTCATCCTCTGTCAAATTCAAGAGACACAGATGCCCTGCATGTGAGGAGGGAAATCCACTCACTTCCACGTCGTACCGCATCAGGTTTTGGGCCGTCGATAATGCCGAAGCTCGACCCTCGAAGAACTGCTTTTGTGTGTACCAGCAGGGTCCCCAGCTCAGAACGCAACCGACATTCAAGTCTTCCCCAATCAAGTGCCGCATCATGTCTTCGGGACCCACTCCCTCGGTCGGACTGTCATAGTGCGCACATCCTGCTGCGTGGACATGATGGTCCCCCGAGTACCAACGGGATTTTGCCACATGAATCCAACGCCGCAACTGAACATTGAACGCGTACTGCTTGACAGCAGGTATCTGGACATCCCGTTTGATGGGCAGGTACTCCGGACCTCGGGTGACCGTGATGTCGTAATGCCCCGGTGGCAAAGCAACCGCTTCACCATCGGACCGATAGACCTGATGATGGAAGAAAAAGTCGGGCGCCAGACGCCTGGCCGGATTGGGATAAATCCTGCCGCGGGAATCCCGAATCACAAAGGCAGCGGTGGTCGGAGCTCCATCAACATCCTTCACCCCCAACCGAACTTCGACAGCACGCTCACAATCAAACAGAATGGGTACCGAATTCCGAAAACCAATATCCTGTGTCCCCTGTCCGATATTGAAGGCCAGTGATGCCTCTCGTTTGCCCGCGTCACGACTGAAAATCAGAACCACTCGATACTCCAACTTCAAGCCGGACAAACGTGGCTTGAGTGGTTGGCGAATCAACATCGAAACATCAAGCCAACGGTCCGAAACCTGATCCGGTCGTACGAGCGATGCATCCGACATCGGTTTCTGTCGGGCGCCCTTCCCCTTCTGATACAGCGGCAAAGCGTTAGGGCTTTCCACCACCAACTCTGGATTGATGCCAGCTTCATTGTGTACCTTGACCAAAAAAGCCCGCCAACCCTGCTGCATCAGTGACTTTGAGACTGGACCTTCCACCACTTTGACGCGACTCTCTGCATTGATGTGCACTTCAACCAGGCACAACGGATCAAGCAGTTCCTGAACCCGCAGAGTCGCCTCTGCAGATTTTTCCAGTTTGGCTGTCTTCTTCAGTTCATCGACAATCTGCTGATCCAAAGGTGACCCAAGAAACTGCATGGCTTCGATCAAACGATCGGTCGCGGCCATCAACGGTTGTCGTTCAACGCCATGAACGACAACAAGATCCTCCGCGTTCCCGGCCGGCAGGCCCATTAGCACACAGGCCACGACAGTCACCCAAAACAGACAACAACAGCGTCCCACTTCTTTCCAGAAACTCACAATGCTTTGGCTTGTGTCAAATCTGATTTCTGATGCTGGACGCACACCAATACCCTTCAAACAGATACGTTGAGTCAGACAGGCCATGTGCATCCTCCATTCGTCAGGTTTCAGTGTGTTCTGCGTTCTGCGTTCTGTGTTCTGGCTTTGGTGTTCTGAATTGCTTGTGCCTGAGGGTTACTTGTCTGGCGACCACCAGAAATCAAGTAGACCTCTCAAGTCCTTGACCGCACCCGCCATTGCTGGATCCGAGATCAAATCGACTCGTTCATCCGGATCTTGAACAACATCGTACAACGCTGGACCAGTCAAGAAGTCCTTCCAGGGTGTCTTTTTTCCCAACTGCCGAGGCACAATTAACTTTTGCCTGCCTCGGCGAACCCAGCGATAGGCCAAGTCCCGTTCAGGCTCTCCGATTACGGAGGCATCTCCTGGATAGATTTCACCGAAGACCGGTCGATTCTTGGAGAGCGGCTTCGCACCGACCGCGGCTGACCACAAACTGATTCCCGGCAAGCTCATCGAATCGTGGTCAATTCCTGCTGCATCCAACAATGTGGGCATCAAATCCACCGTACTCAGCGGTACATCATGCTGCTGTACCTTCGTTCGACCAGACCAGCGAATCAGAATAGGAGTCCGCAATCCGGCATCAAAGGGTGAACGTTTGCTTCGCGGCGTGTGATCCCATTCACCACGCAACTTACTAAATCGCTCAGGATCAGGGTCCCAACCGTTGTCGGACACAAAGACGAACAGAGTGTCATTCGTCATGCCACGCTGGTCGATCAAACGAACCAACTGCCCGACGGTGTCATCAAACTGCGAGATCGATGCATAGTAGAGTGCTTGATGGGGTTCCACACGAGGATTGGCCTTCACCGCACGCTGGAATTTTTCAGGCGCGTCGTGAGGCGTGTGCGGCAGAAACGGTGCGTACCACAAAAAGAAGGGGGTCTGCCGCACGTCATCCAGAAAAGTCTCAATTGGCTTCATGGTTTGCCGCCCAATCGCCAAGCCATGGTCCCCGTTGCCATGAGCAACCCGATCACCGTTGGCGAGTTCCTTGTCACCGTAAAGCCCGCCCGAAGGCTCCGCAATGGTCATACCCTCAGTGAAGCCTGCATTCCGCCAGTGCCCCTCCCAGTACTTGCCAGTCTGAAAGCATCGGTAGCCCTTCGCCGCAAGCAATCGGGGCAGCGTAGGCAAAGAACGAATCAGCCGGGCGGCGGACTGTCGAAGACGATCAAATTCCGCTTTGTCAATATCGTGCGACTTGGTGAGTCTCGCAAAACCAGGTGGCGGATGGTTGAAGTGGACGCCATGCTGGTGTGGATACAAGCCCGTCAAAAGCGTGACCAACGAGGGACGACACACACTCGACGGAACGTAGCCATTTGTGAACAGCGCCGCACCACGAGCCAGTTGATCAAGATTCGGTGTTCGGACATTCGAATTTCCCATGAATCCAAAGTCCGAGTACCGTTGATCATCCGCGATGATCATGACGATATTCGGTGGGCGGTTTTCGGACAACGTGGAATCGGCAGCCAGCGTGAAATCAGCAGGCCGAAATACCAGCCATGCCAAAGCCGCAAGAATGACCCGCCGACTGCATCCACGACCTATCAACAATTTCATTCGCATGAGGACTGGCATTCAATTTACTTTGCCAATTTGACGACGGCATCGAACTCTCTCTTCTTCACTGGCTGCACACTCAAACGACTACCTTTTTGAAGTAACACCATATCTGTCAGCGCCGCTTTCTCGCGAAGGGAAGCCAACGTCACAGGGCAGCCAAATTTCTGTTCCAGCGTCACATCGACCATGTACCAGCGGGGATTCTCTGGATCACACTTCGCGTCATAATACTTGCTCCGTTTGTCAAATGCATGGTGATCTGGATATCCCTGACGAGACACCACCGCGGTGCCAACCACAGCCGGTTCTTTGCAAGCGGAATGATAAAACAGCACCCGGTCTCCTTCCTGAATTTCGTCCCGCAGCAGATTGCGTGCCTGATAATTACGCACCCCTTCCCAACAGGTGGTTTGGTTGGACTCTTTCTCAAGATCTTGAATCGAGTAGGTCGTGGGTTCTGTCTTCATCAACCAATACTTCATTGTCATGCTGGATGCCGTCTGAAAACGTGGTGCTAAATTGTGCGGTTTGGCTAAATTATCCGCTCTTTAGAATTTCTTTGTAGATGGGGTGAATTTTTTGCCGATCACTCTTTTGTACGCCGGGAGAGGCGTGCTTTCAAACTGCGACCGCAAATTATGCTCGCACTGATTTTTGGGCCATGGAACGGGCCAGACGCCACCGTTCCCTCTGATTGAGGCCCAATTCATGAATGCTGATGCTATCCACGCCGCACTCGGTCTTACCTTTACCGCCGTCTGGTTGCTCGTAGGGCAGATTCTGGTCGGGAACCGTTAAGGTTGCTGACGGGCAGGTGCCAACCCGCGAAGCAGTTGCGAAAAGGTTTCCCGTAGATAATCGACGGGAAACACACAAAATGGGTGCTCACGACTGGCCAACAACGCCTGCGAAGCGGCGGCCCGCTGAGCTGTCGCCAGTTCGGCAACCAGTTGGCTACGTCGGTCGTCAAGACAGCTCGCAAGCTGGCGATTGATCTCAGTCAGCTCTCGATGCCAGTTTCTGCGATCGCCGCGTGGTGGCTGGTTGACCAGCAACTCTCCCTTGCGGGCGATCAATGTTGCGTCCAAGTCGGCGGTGTCAACAAACCTCTCAGGCTGAAAATATGTTTCCCGCAACTGGCGTTTGAGTTGCCGGACCCTGCCGGCATGATCCGCTGACTTTACCTCGGGCAATTGCACGGTGGCAGACATCACCATGAACCTGGGAGGCTCGACCATAAAAAAGGAGCGGATGATGCGATCACCCAACTGATCGTACTTGGCACCTCCGATGCCGTGCATGAAGAGATCACTCAAGATCAGGCGGGCATACATCGTTGTCAGCAAGGCGCGAGGCCTCAGCTTAAAGTCCGGGGTCAGCATGCTGATCAATTTTTCAGCAGCCAGTCGGGGGTAGCGGATGTCAAGTTTGACTTCACGTTCCTCTCGATCACTGATTACCAGATGATCATCCGAGAGCCGAACCCACACGGGTCGACGAACAGGTAACTGATTGCCATAAATCCACAACGGCGCTTCAAACCAACCATCCTGTTCAGCAAGGTTTGGCACCGGATGAGCCGTGCTTCGAATGCCATGATGTTGACGATATTCGTCAGCAGCCAGGTTATAACAACGTTGAAATCGCGGCAGTTCCGTCAGAATCAGCAGTACGAACTCGGCAAAGGCAGTGGTTCGGCAAACGACGCCGATAGGTAGCTCAAGTGTTTGCAAGCCGAGATCGCCTTCCAATCCGTGCCTGGCCTGAGCCAACGCACAGCCAGCAACACCACATCGCTCGATCGCTGCTCTGGCGTGGTCCCAAAGTTGGTCGACGGATGGTTTTTCAACCAGCGTCGCAACCGCACGCTTTACCTCGTCATCAAATCGGTCGAAAATTTTCTGGTTGCGGATGGTGGTCTGTTCATAGGGAACGCCACCCGCCGCCTCGTCGTACGGGACGGCTTCGTACACCGCTTCCAGCGTTTCGGCGTCAAGGGTGGGAATACGAATGGAACTGCTTGCGGCAACATCGTTATCAATGACAAGATTGACTGCCACCGAACCCGTTTGTTGGGCCAGATGACTCAGGGCAAAATTTTTGAACCACACGCCGGGATGGAACAACGCCGGTTGGTGACCCGCCATCAGGATCGGCCGCTGGGCAATGGCTTCCACCGACTCACCGTCCAACCAATCAGTATTGCGATAGACCGATGTATAACGCATCGCATCTTCGATCAACTGCCGACGCGCACGCTCCCTGAGTGACTCGAAAATCGCATGACCAGAAAGCAGTTGCCGGTTTGCTTCGAGAACAGGCAAAGCTTCATCAAACGCCGGCTCGACAAATGACTCTCCGTGCTGACGCGGCGCACGGTAGTTCCTGAACCCCAGAGGCTGTCGCTCCGAATGAATTTCGCTCGGACTCTCGCTCGGATGACGAGCCAGATTCGGGTTGGGGGTGGTAGACTGGTTCATCAATTACAAGCGACTTCCTCGCGCGGAGGAAAAAAAACACCATCCTCAGCCAAACGTACAATCGCCTTGTCGAGGACATCGTGGTAGTAAGCCAATCGGGCCTCGGCCTGATCCAAAGCACCACCGAAAGATCGTTCCAGATCGAGATAAATCAGAGGCACAGGAATCTCCATGACGTTCAACTTTGCCGCAGCTGCTTCCACCCACAACTGCAACGGCATCGCGTAACCGGGGTCGGTGATCCTCAATTTCCGCAAAGCCGACGTCCGATAGGCCTTGAAACCGCAAAATGCATCGGTCAGAGAAAACCCCAGACGCTCATTCAATTCTTTTGTGACCGTACGGTTGATCCGCATGCGTTCTTGCGGGGGCGCATCATCGCCCTGATAACTCTTCAGGTAACGACTTCCCGACACAATGTCGGCCTGAGTCGCAGCCTGGATGAACTCAGGGATGCGGCAAGGTTGATGCTGACCATCACAGTCGAGAGTGATGATGCCCTCGTATCCCTCATCGATGGCGTGCTGAAATGCCGTTTGCAGGGCCGCCCCATAACCCTGATTCTGCTGGTGCCGGATCAGTGAAATATCATGCCGTTGTGAAAGCCGATCAGCCGTGCCATCAACCGACCCGTCATCGACCACCAGAATGGCTGAAGCGTAGCGCATGACCTCATCCAGAACCGAATCGACGTAATCGACTTCGTTGTAAACGGGCAGGGCGGCAAGCCAACGGGATGATTCTGTCATCAATCTCATGGAGGTCAAACGTAGCGGATAGGCCCATTGTAGCTGGATGGAAACGCCACTCCGGGGGGATCTGGACCGATCCAGTCATGATTCTAAGTGGGGTTCGGGGTTGGTCAATCATTCCACGGGTGAACAACCGCAGGGTTTTCCTCTAATCGAGTCCGAAATCACACCCAACTGGACGAACAGACAAATCTTACCGGGACCGTTTCACCCTGATTTCCTCTATAATCAGATTCGCTGGTGAAGTTAATCGTTCCCGCTGCGTTGAACGGGCTAGCCAGCCGCCTCAACAATCCCGGTCCAAAACAATTCCGGTCCAAACCGACATGCAGGTCCGAGCCGAGTGAATCGCTCTCCATCCAATTTCAATCCAGATCCATCTGACGGTGGGATCCCCCAAGACTCTTCTGCGGCGAGCGGCGATTCGAATGATCCCACCCGTTCGGTCGTGACGCATGGACCAGACGATCAAACCCTTGAAATTCCGCTGAGTTCAGGCGCTGCCGCCCAGCAGAACTCTGCTGGCTCACAGTCGCCACCACCAGAATCGTTGCCAACCGATACAACGACAGGTGTCCAGAAATTGGATGCGACGCTTGCCGAAGATGAAACAGAGACAAAACAGATAAACGGTGACTTTTCGGACGCTGAGACTCCGTCAACTCTAGGCCGATACAGGATTGAGACGCTGCTGGGTCGAGGGGGCATGGGCTCGGTCTATCGAGCGCACGACACCCAACTGGATCGTAAAGTCGCCTTGAAAGTTCCGAAGTTTGAATCCAATGCCAAGGCGAGGCTTGTAGAACGCTTCTATCGGGAAGCCAGATCGGCTGCGAATCTGGCCCACCCCAACCTCTGCCCCGTCTTCGATGTGGGCGAAGTGGACGGTACCCATTACATCGCAATGGCCTTGATCAAAGGCGATACGCTCTCGAGCCATATCAACGGCCAAGAACAATTGCCCGAGCGATTTGCGGCGATAACGGTTTTAAAGATCGCAAGAGCCATGCAAGAAGCTCATAGCAGCGGTATCATCCACCGCGATCTTAAGCCTGCCAACATCATGATCGATCACCGCAAAGAACCTGTCGTGATGGACTTTGGCTTGGCCTGCCCGGATGATCTTGGAGACGATTCGCGATTGACCCAGGAAGGCGCACTTCTTGGGTCGCCAGCCTACATGTCGCCCGAACAACTTCGCGGGGCCACTGACTCCATCGGCCAGGGGTCTGATGTCTATGCACTGGGTGTGGTTCTTTATGAAATCCTGTCAGGGCGATTGCCGTATGAAGGGAACGGATCGACCGTGGCAATGATCGGCCAAATTTTGACCGAACAGCCCGCTGATCTGAAATCATTACGCCCCACCATCAGCTCGGTGCTGGCCAAAATCTGCGCCAAGGCAATGGCAAAAGATACAGCTGAACGATACTCATCGATGGAAAGCTTCGGTAATGATCTTGAGCGATTCCTGCGATCCTCATCATCTCGAACGAAATCCTCCGGCGACGCGACCAAGACGGTTCGGGCCAACGTCACCCGCATTCAATTGAATGAGCAGACCAAGCTGGCAAAAACGCTATGTGACTCCAAACAATTCATTGCCGCAGCACCCATCTTGCAACAGATTCTGGACAATCCCCACGCAAAAAATTCCAAAACGCAGCAATGGGCTGCCACCACGCTTACAAAGGTTCAAGCACGAATCGCGGAAGACAATCGGAATACCAAGAGCGACCTGCAGGAAGCAAATCAGTCGGCAGATTTCGACAACAATCTCTTCGCTGACCTGCCGGATGCCACAGCTGCCGCCGGTCCCCCCGCTGCACAAGCATTCGCGATACCGACCCGCCCATTCGCGAACAAGCCAGGCCACATCAACCCCAAGATTCGTGGCATGATCGCCAGTGCTGTTGCCTGCCTGATCCTGATTGGCGGTGCTGTGTGGTTTTTTTCGCAACCACCAACGCCCCCGGCAGCCTCACCCGCAACCACCTCGCCACCTCCCGCCACTGCAATAGCAGCTAACGTTCCACCTGACACTGCAGCCGATTCAGTCAGCACAGATATTGAGCGGCGGCGTGAACCACCGGGTACCAGACCAGGTACCAGACCAGGCGGTCTTGGTCAGAATCGGCGGCCCAGCCTGACTGATCGCTTCCTGCAAAAGTTCGATAATGACAACAATGGCGTGATCGAGCCGAGTGAATTGCCGAAACAGGAGAACTCCAAAATCATGCGGGCGGATACCAACAGCGATGGCAGATTGACTCTAATCGAGCTGCAAAAAGCCGACCCACGTGACCTGCTCCCGTTGATCAATTTCCCGCGAGGCAGTGAAAACAATCGCAGTGAAAACAAGCGCAGTGATTTTTTGAAGGGCGGGCCGAATGGACGAGGGTTCAATAATCCTGGACCGCGAAGTGACACGGGACCCGACGGTCCACCCAATTTGAATGGACGTCCGCGGAACCTGCCGGGTGGACCGTCAGGTGAAAACCAAAACCCCAATTAGTCCTTGCTTCAGAGCATCCCGAGTTCAGCGCACTGCGAAGGCACACCTGCCACACATCAAATGCGCAGCACAAGAACCTGAACCACGGTCGAGGACAGGAGTCATTGAGATACGGAAGAACCGCTGACCGTTCTTCGCGAGCCCATTGTTCCGCAATGCAAATGCTCCGCAATGCAAATGCTCCGCAATGCAAATGCTCCGCAATGCAAATCGCTGGCAGACGGGCTGGCAAGCTCACGACGTGAGTGTCGTCAGCGGATCGTGCTCGGTCCTGCTGGCCCAGACATCAAGTTCCGGAAACGTCTTGGTCAGGATTTCAGCGAGGCTTTCCATGGCGAACCGTTCGCTCCAGTAATGCCCCAATAACCCCATTCCGATTCCAAACGCCTCTGCCTCAAGACAGGTGTGGAAGGTCGCCTCACCCGTGATCATTGCATCACAGCCTCTGCGTCGGGCAGCCGACAGAAAACTACCTCCGCTGCCACAGGCAAGAGCGATCCTGCTGACCTTGCGTTCGGGATCACCCACATAACGTGGGCACTTGGCGCCAACCGCCGCGGCAGCTCGGGACACAAAATTCTGCAAGCTTTCCGGATGTGTCAGACAACCCAGCCGGCCCGTTCCTTCGATGTCTGACCGATTAGCAACCTCGGGTTGATCGGTCACAGGAACCAATGCTTCGACCGACTCCAAGCTGAGCAAGTCAGCCCAACGCTGATTGATGCCTTGGGCTGCCGAATCAAACGCTGTATGAGCGCTGTAAACAGCGACTCCGCTGGCGATCAAACGCAGTACCATTTCACCAGGAATGGTGTCCGAGGTGATACGAGCCAATGGTTTGAATGGCAAAGGATGGTGGGCAACGATCAAGCCGACCTGCTGTTCCACTGCCTCAGAAACCACGTTGGGAGTGACCGTCAAACAGGTCATGACTCTTGAAATCGATTGTGTCCGATTCCCAACCAGCAACCCAACGTTATCCCAGTCTTCCGCCAAACGCAGAGGGGCAATGGATGCCAGCGAAGTACAAACGGCTTCAAGGCTTGTCATGGTAGGAACTCGATCCTGCGAGATCTGCTTTGCTAAGTCATCCCGAATAACATTTCGCTGTCAGCAACGAGACCGGGTTTGCCGCAACAACAGATCGGGGGTCTGGAGTTAACGCTATTCCCATCCGGATTGCAGCCCCGAGCGACGAAGCGTGGCGTGATCACCTACCGATGATCACGCCTTGGCTTGCTATGACTGGCAACATTACTTGGGCGAAATCATACAAATGATTCTTCGGCCATGCTGCTGCGGTCGCGTTTCGACTTTGCCAAACTCACTCAGGGTAGTGATCACCATTTCCATGACCTTGTGCCCTTCTTCAATATGAGCCATCTCGCGTCCGCGGAACAAAACGCTGACCTGCACTTTATCCTTGTTCTCCAGAAATTTTTCTGCCTGGCGAAGCTTGGTGCGAATATCTTCCTCACCAGTCTTGGGCCGAAGGCGAATCTCTTTCGTCTTGGTGTGCGATTGCCCGGAGTTCTTCTTTTTGTTCTTGTCGTACTTGTACTTGCCGTAATCCATGATTCGGCAGACAGGGGGCCGCTCGTTGGGGGCGACTTCCACAAGATCCAAGCCCGCATCGCGAGCCCGCTCGAGAGCCTGCTCTGTGGGAATGATTCCCAGCTGCTCTCCCCGTTCGCTCACGACTCGAATCGGTGTGATACGAATGTTTTGATTGATGCGTACTGAATCGCGATTTCCTTCAGGTTGGTTATTTCGTCGAGGCAATGCCACTAATAGCTGTCTTCTCCGGCCGAAGGGCGATTCGGCACATAAAGGAATGGGTCGGTCGTTGCCAATGAGCAGAACCGATTTTGTGAACAAGCGGGCAACGCCAAGGCTGGCCTCAGAATTTCCTGCAGACAATGTCGCCGTAATGCGAAGACAAAGTATCAGACGCCTGCATAGGGACCGTCAACAGGAATTCAGGGAAAAGGCAAGATTTGCGGGGTCTTTCGAGGGAATGGATTGACTTTCCCGGTAGGTGGAGGTTCCTGATTGGGAACAATGTTGGCGGACTTGACGGAACAGCGAACGCCGCGCAGACTAGCCACGTCGTGGGCGAGGTTTCTTCGCGTCTACGAGCAGATTCCGGTCGAACAAGCAAACTGACATTTTCTAGTTTCAGTCCTGCCGTAATCCGGGCGGTTAGCTCAGTTGGTTAGAGCGCCACGTTGACATCGTGGAGGTCGGAGATTCGAGTTCTCTACCGCCCACTCTCGAAAACCCCGCAAAGCCTTGTGTTTTTCAGGGTATTAACGCCCTGTGTTTTCCGGGGTCTTATCGTTGGTCAACGCAGTCACTTGCGTCTCAGCACCGACTTTCCCAATTTCATCAAAACGGTAACTACCGTTTTCCGCTCCGAAATGGGATGAATCGAAAATGCCGAAGCTCAAGAATCGACTACCGAAATTCCGCAAACACAAGGCATCCGGCCAAGCAGTGGTGACGCTCAACGGCGTTGATCACTATCTCGGAAAGCACGGATCAGAGCAAAGCCGGAGAAGTGATGACCGGCTAGTGGGAGAATGGCTTGCCGCAGGCAGAGCATCGCCCGCCGAGAGACAAACGGGCTGTCTGACGGTCGATAATCTGTTGAACAGGTACTGGAAACACGTCAAGAACTTGCATTTGAAGCCAGACGGTTCGCCATCTGAGACAGCTGCGAAACTGCTTCAATCCCCAAGGAGGTGATCGCAGAGCAGCGGCGACAGAGGCATGCACAGCGAGTAACGCCACTTTCATGCGGTTGCAGGCCTCATCCACATGCAAGGCAGGCGCCCAGCTGGCCAGCGTTACACCACAGCCCGTTACAGGCGAGCAATTCACCGAGCATGTGACCGAGTGTTTCCCGCAGCAGCGAATCTTCGCCAGCGAGACGGCGAATCGAAACGTCAATGGACGAATCGGCTAAGCACGGCGGAGCAGGGTGAACTGAAGGCATGGCAGTCTCAACACCGTTGGTCGCCAAATCAATTCCGGCACACCATGGGGACGAAGACCCGCGAACGCTTCGGCATTGAAGTAGTGGCAGCTTCCCTTGGGCATGCAAGAACCGACACCAGCGAAATCTACGCTGAACGCAATCTCCAGTTGGCAATTCAGGTTGCCAAAGATCTGGGAAGACCAATGGTCAGGGTTGAACCAACACCTACAGAGCGAAGTTTACCTTTCGGGGACATAGTACACCTTCTGCGCATGCCGCCCGGTGGCAGACCCCGACTCCTCAGCCTCTCTCTATATGTATATCGCTCTCCGAAAATGCGGCGATGGCTCAGGCCAAATGGCACCAACGTGAAAGGTGTTTGCGGAGTTTGGCAGCCGCTCGCTATATTGCACAAAACGAATTGAAGGTTGGCAGGGAAGCCGTTGATTGAATCGCCGGAACTGGGGGCAGAGGCTTCCAAGATGGCCTCCTTTAACATGGATGATGTCGTGGAAACCCACCCTCAAAGCCGACAGGTTCGACTCTCTACCGTTCCCCTAATTATTGAGCAGCGCACCGGGGACAAGCCCCCCATCGCGACTGTCTATCGCTGGGTGAATGAAGGGCTACGTGGTGTCAAGCTACGCACCGCCTTTGTCGGCGGCCACCGGCGCACCTCCGAGACTTGGTTGGATGAGTTCTTCTCAGGCATTTCTGCTGCCCACGATGATGCAGTCAATCGCAGGCCAGATACCGCTGGCAAATAGCTTGCTCTGGCTAGGAATCTGCCATCACGCACCGCCAGCAGATTTGAAGCAGCCATTGCTCGGGACATGACGCCGACACCACCGTTACTCACACCATCTCAATTCAAATCGGAGCATATCATGCCCACAATCGCAACAAACGACATGCAAAAACTTCTGATTCAGGAACACAACTTCAAGGATGGGGTTTTCGCGGCCGCCCACGCACTCAAGACGATTCAGGAACACAGGCTCTACAAGGCGAAGGGGTACAGCAACTTTGAGAACTATTGCATCGACGAGATGCAGATCAAGAAAGCACAGGCTTATCGCATCATTTCCGCCGCAAAAGACGGAAATCCAGACCACGCTGGCGAACTTTACACTACACTCGAACAGGAGATACAGTATTTTATGAGCGCCTTTTCCGAATTCATTGGAGGTGCCGGCAAGTGAAGCGAATTTCAGAAGGTATGCGCTTGCGGCTTAAGGAACGGTGCCAGCGTTTCAATGCATTTTTCATGAGGAAACAGGCGAATGGCCTCAGTTCATGAAACCAAAAAACGTCGAAGGCCACTGCTCGACATTCTCTGGTATTTGCTTCTCAAACGAACCATCCTCGTCGTAACGATCTTGTTTGCGGGCGCAGCAGCAATGGTCCTCTGGCACAACGCTCGTCTAACCAAAAGACTGACGGAAACAACTGCGTTGCACGATGCCGCCCTGTATGCGAAGTCGATCGCAGAGTTCCGTATGCTCTACACGAGTGAGGTTGTGGCGAAGTTAGAAAAAACGAACATTGTGGTCAGCCATGATTTTCAGGATCGCGAAGACGCGATTCCGCTGCCCGCGACGTTGAGCATGCTCCTAGGAAAGGAGATCGGCCAGCACCGGTCCGGAGCAAAGATTCTGTTGTACAGTAAGTACCCGTTTCCCTATCCGGACCGGCCTGGATTGAGCGATGAATTTTCCAAGAAAGCGTGGAACAGACTGACAGCAAATCCCAAAGAACCCGTTCACGAGTTTCAGCAGCTGGATAATCAATATGTGCTACGTTTTGCAATAGCGGATTTGATGTCCACGGGTTGTGTGACGTGTCACAATTCACACCCGGACACGCCAAAGGACGATTGGCAGGTTGGTGACGTAAGGGGAGTCCTTGAGGTAGTCCTTCCAATGGATCGAGTGGAAGAGCAAGCGCAAGCGGGAATACAGGAATCGTTCATTCTGATTTCCCTGATGATGGTAACCGGGGTTGGCGTTCTGGCGATTGTTTTCGCACGATTGCAGTATACCGCGACCAACCTTGAGCTTGCTAAAGACATGGCCGAAACAGCGAACCAAGCCAAAAGCGAATTCCTGGCCAACATGAGCCACGAACTCCGCACACCGCTGAATGGGATCATCGGGATGTCACACATCGTCCTCGACACCCAACTTGCCGCCGAACAGCGAGACTGTTGCGAGACAATCCGACTCTCTTCTGATTTGTTGTTGAACATTGTCAATCAAATTCTGGACTTCGCAAAGATCGACGCGGGACAACTAAAGCTGGAATCTGTCCGATTTGAATTACGCGATTGCGTTGGTGGCAGCATCGAGACGATCGCAATTCGCGCTCACGAGAAGAAGATTGAACTGGCTTGGGAAGTCATGCATGATGTTCCGAACACGCTTCTAGGCGACCCCATTCGACTCCGCCAAGTACTTCTCAATCTTGTCGGAAACGCCATCAAGTTCACTGACCAGGGTGGGGTGATCATCAACGTTAGTCTGGTAACCCGGGAGGAACAAAATGTTTGTTTGCGTTTTGCCGTAGCCGATACCGGAATCGGAATATCGGCCGAAAAGCAGCAGCATGTCTTCGATCCCTTCACGCAGGCCGACACTTCTACAACCCGCCTGTACGGTGGGACAGGATTGGGTTTGGCGATCTCATCGCAACTGGTCGAATTGATGGGTGGGGAGATCCGAATCGAAAGCGAAATGGGTCAAGGTAGCACATTCAGTTTCACGGCACAGTTTCAGATCGATAAAACGCCAATGAAACAACCGTCGCCGGTACGCGCACACGATCGGCGCGGCGTGCGTGAAGATTCAACGGAACGCGATCAAACTACGGCAAGCCGTCGATCCCTGCGCGTGTTGTTGGCCGAAGATAACAAGGTCAACCAGAATGTCGCGGCGCGCATGGTAAAAAAACAAGGGCATACGGTTGAAGTGGCTGATAATGGCAAGGCTGCTCTCGCAGCGCTGGAGAAGGGGCAATTTGATTTGATCCTGATGGATATCCAAATGCCCGAGATGGACGGCTTTGAGGCCACGGAAGCCATTCGCGTGAAAGAACAGACCAGTGGTGAACACATTCCGATCGTTGCCATGACAGCACACGCCATGAAGGGTGATCGGGAACGCTGTCTGCGAGCGGGAATGGATGCTTACGCCTCCAAGCCTATCGATCGCGATGAGTTGTTTCAAACCTTTGATGCATTGATCGTCGACATTTCAGACGAGCCAGTATCCGAGTCGTCCGAAGTCGAATCGCCTCAATTGGCCTTCGACGAGCAGGCGATTTTGGCACGGTACGACGATGATCTGGAGTTCATTGCTGAGTTGGCAGGTCATTTTCGTAAAGAGGAGCCAAATTTGTTGGGCAAAATACAAGGCGCCATCCAGAACAATGACGAAGTCGCCCTTCAGGAAGCCGCTCACACACTCAAAGGTTCGATAAGCAATTTCTACGCGCATGCGGCTCGTGAAGCGGCCGAACAATTAGAGCGGTGTGCAAAAGACGGAGATCTAGACCACGCTGGCGAACTTTACACTACACTCGAACAGGAGATACAGTATTTCATGAGCGCCTTGGCGGTGCTCATTGGGGGTGACGACTAGTGGAGGTAGCATGAAGGGAAAGCTGCTGGAATCAGAAACGCTGCGGAAGCAGGCTGGCAGCAACACCAAGGAGCAGTTCGCAGAATTACCGGTGCGCGACCCATCGAAGTCTGCATCATGCGGCCAGCGGACATCGAGCAGTTGGATACGATCTGGCTTTACACGCCTCACCGTCACAAAACAGAACACCGCGTGATTGTGATTGGGCCGAACGCACAGCCCATTCTAAAGCCGTGCCTGAACCGGAACGGACACACGTACTGCTTCAAACCCCAGGAGGTGATCGCAGAGCAGCGGCGACAGAGGCATGCACAGCGAGTAACGCCACGCCAATCCAAACAGGCGGAGTTGTAATCGTTGGCTGATTCTTCCACACTGATCTCCAGTGAAGAACATCCGCGTTTGCAAACTTGCTCTGGCACATGCAAACCAACAAGCAGGTCTGCTCATGAATTCCAATCAACCAACCATGCCACATCTGCCACGGTGCTCATCGAGTCGAATCACAACGCCGCTGGTCTCCGTTTCGGTGCCCGGCCTGGCTTCTTCGGTGTGGTGCAAACTCGAGTACCTGAACCCCAGTGGATCAACCAAAGATCGCATTGCCCGCTACATTCTCACCAAAGCCATCCGCCAGGGTGAACTGACTGCCTCGGGAGTGGTCGTCGAGGCTTCGAGTGGATCAACCAGCATTGCAATGGCGTTGGCATGCGCTCAGCTTGGTTTGAAATTCGTCGCCGTGATGCCCGAGGGCGTCAGCAATGAGCGGGTCATGATGATTCGTGCTTATGGAGCCGAAGTGGAACTCACAGCCAAGTCAAAAGGAATCGCAGGTGCGATCGACCGCGCTGAAAACATTTCAGCGGACCGGGACGCCTATTGGCCCCGTCAGTTCTCGAACACGGATAACGCGAACGCCCACCGGAATGAAACGGCTCAGGAAATACTCAGCCAAATCAACACTGATTCCATTGACCTGTTCGTGAGTGGTGTTGGTACCGGAGGAACATTAGTAGGAGTCACCGAAGGATTGCGAGATGCGGGCTGCAATGTGACCCCGGTTCTGGCTCGCCCGATTGATACAGGGGTCATGAGCGAAGTGGAATGCTCCAGCTTCAGCGGCCGGATACCCGGCGTTGTGGATGGTTTGTCTACCATTTTTGCCAACGCAAATTTCCCGACTCTGCAAGAAATCGAAGTCTCCGATGGGGAAGCCATCGAAGTGACACGCCAACTGATTCGTCGCGGATTTCCGGTTGGTCCCAGTTCCGGTCTGAATTTTCTGGCCGCAGTTCGCGCCATCGAACACCACTCCGCGGATTCTCCCACAGCGGTCACCGTTTTTCCTGACCGGATGGAGCGATACTTTTCTACGGAACTGTTTGCTGAGATTTAAAAACTGTTTACTGAGATCTGAAACCCCGGCCACGAGCGAATTCAGGTGCCTGACTCGATCACGATACAGCAAACTTCACCGAGGACCAAAGACAACGACTGAGGTCGAGGGGACAGGCAAACTACTTGGACTTGTCTCTCAAGAAGGCCGCTCGAACGCAGATCCACTTGACGCTCGAAGCCTGCAGTTCATTGATTCCGAACTGATCAATGGTGCTGAACGTCGAGGTCGTGGACTGTTCGTCGATCTCGTAGTACACGTATCGCTGGCGTGAGGATGCGAACAACTCGCTTTTTGACCTGCCAACGATGCACTCTTGCGCTGAAGCTTGAATTGACAAGTCGCCAAATCCAACTTCTCCAGAAATTTCCATGATGAACGTTGATTCTCGAAAAAACTGATGAACGGAATCAGGAGAGTCGCTTCACAGTGCGGCATCGAAAAATTCAGGAGCAAAATGTCCCCACAACTTCTCCACCGATTTCTGAGCGCTGATTGCTGCCGCAAAGCATGCTGATTGCTGCTGCAAAGCATGCTGATTGCTGCTGCAAAGCATGCTGATTGCTGCTGCAAAGCATGACTGTCTCGTAGCACCGAAGGCTCGCACCATGCAGCTATCGGACGCCCAGCACCTGACCATTTGCTCGACGGCAAGCATTCCCTGATGATGTCCGCTAAGGCATCACTGGCTTAAAGTTACAGGCAAGACTCGCAACTCAGCGGTCTGCAACTTCGGGATTGCCCGGTGCTGCCTCAAGTTCTCGCCCGCCATGGCGGTGAGCAGGATCTGCAGAGGGTCGCCATGCGAGACCAAAAGAATATGCTCATTTTGATACTGCTGTTCTGCATGCCAGACCAAGGTTTGCATCCGATTCGCAACGGCAGCAACGCTTTCAACCTGATCCCTGGAAACCATTGGGTCGACGGCATCCTGCTGCCACACCCCGAGATAATGATCACACGACAATCCCTCCCAGTCCCCGAAATAACGTTCCCTCAGCAGCGGGCTCAATTGAATCTCAAGCTGCAATTGCCCCGCCACAATGGTCGCTGTCTCACGCGTTCTCAAAAAATCCGAAGCCAGCACGATCGTCACGGTGGAAATCTGTTTCCAACGGTGTTGCAGCATTGTGTTCACCTGAAGTTGCCCGGTGTTGGTCAGACCGAAGTTCTCAAGCCCGAAACGCGGATCACTGACGATGACATTTTGGTCATTTGCAACACTTCTGCCATGACGCAGCACACTGTAATTATTACTGAACCCTGCTGAAAAATCGATATTTTCCGGTGCATTGGGGACTGCTGACATGTCAGGCTTCGCTCCAGCACGATTCCAGCTCACTTATCAACGAACTTGACGTTGTGTGAAGTCGGAAAATCAAGAAATTACGCCGTTTACACGGAACAACTATCGCTTCGAGATCTTGGCCGTCGCTGAGCAAGCAATCAGCGTTCTTTCCCGAAAAAGATGTAAAATCACTGTAACTTGATCTCGAAATCATCGTCGCAAACCGTGTCAACAGTTTAAGATAGGGCAAAAATGCGGTAAAAAGATTACAATCGACGGTAACAATTACTGACTTTGTTAGCAATTTGCTGTGGATGACCTGCTCGGCAAAGCGTTCTGAAGGGATCAGAGTCTTTGTTCGCTTGCAGTTTCTCGGCGTACACCCCTCGGGTTCAGCCACTGCGGCGTAGCAGGGTTGCTTTCCTCATGAAATTTCCATGATGGATGCCGATTGGTGACCGCTGAGAAGTGAAACGAGCCTATAGGGAAATAAAAAAGTGGGAACAATAGCTTTAGATTTGGCTAACCAGCAATCTTCGACGACCGAGCTATCGGAAAAGAAGATCCTCATCGCTGACGACGAACCAGTCACTCTCCGCATGTTCCAACGTTATCTGGAATTGGCGGGCATGCAAACGGTGACTGCAACGAATGGCACGGAAGCGATCGAGAGGATGACTCAAGACATCCAAGTCGCGGTTCTTGATTTGAACATGCCAGGGATGACGGGTCTGGAGTGCATGCAAAAAATCCGAACTGAATATCCCACGACTGAGATTCTGATTATCTCCGGGGTTGGTCAGATTTCGGATGCTGTAGCTGCCATGAAAGCCGGGGCTTGTGAATTTGTCACCAAACCTTGTGAACAGGAGGACATGGTCGCAAGAGTGGAACAGGCACTTCGCACAGCCAAGCTGGCGCGTGAGAATCAGCAATTACGAAGGCTTGTTGAGCAGCCTTCATCAAGCAACGATTTTGCTGCTGCAACCGACGCATCCCGAACCCTCCTGACAAAGATCACCAAACTTGCGGAGCTCGATTCAACGATACTTCTGACCGGGGAGAGCGGCACCGGCAAAACGACCATTGCACGAATGATCCATAACCTCGGGCCACGATCCGAAAAAGCATTTGTAGCCGTCAATTGCGCGTCCCTGCCACGTGATCTGATCGAAGCCGAGTTATTCGGTCATGTTAAAGGTGCCTTCACTGACGCTGCGGAAGATCGCCCCGGACGGGCAGAGATCGCGGATGGTGGGACTCTGTTTCTGGATGAAATCGGTGACCTGCCCCTGGAACTCCAGCCAAAGCTTCTGACTTTCCTACAGGAAAAAACGTTCCAGAGAATCGGAAGTAACAAAGAGGTCGCAGTTGATGTCCGGGTCATCTCAGCCTCACATCAGAACCTCACTGGTTTGTGCGATGATCGACGGTTTCGCCCTGACCTTTACTATCGTTTGAATGTTCTGAAACTGCACATCAATGCTTTGCGGGAACGGAGGGGCGATATCCCCACCTTGGCGGAAGCGATTCTGGACCGAATCGCCAAGCGTCGAGGGATTCAGAACATCATTCTGACACCCAATGCGTGCCAGTGCCTGCTAAGTCACGATTGGCCAGGAAACATTAGAGAGTTGGAAAACATTCTCGAGCGGGCTTCCGCCTTTTGCGAGCACAATCGAATCGAAATAGAGGATCTGGACCTGAACTCCGCACACGTCAACGCAAATCAGGATACTGCCTCAGAACCAACAACTTCCTTTGCAGGACTCACGCTTAAGGATATAGAAAAACGTGCTTTAATCGAGACTCTTGAGGCAGAAAAGGGCAACAAGGCCATGGCGGCTCGCCAATTAGGGGTCAGTGAAAAAAGCATCTACAACAAACTGCGGCGATTCGGATTATTCGACGACTTCAAATCCTGAACAAAAGCAAACGCTTGTCCAACAGTGAGTCCAATATTTCGGCAGCAGAGATTTGGAAGCGAACTCTGATCGACAACTCGCAGGGAGCGGTTTTCCTGATCGATGAGTTGGGTGTTGTACTGGAATTTAATTCCGACGCAGCAGATCTATTCGGAGTAAGCAAACAAGCAATCATCGGACGACCAATCGAGGACTACATTTTTTCCCGGTCGACAATCGAGGAAACCCGCAAGCCGCCAACCTGGCGAAACCGACCCAATGCCGCCAGTTCCCCAAAGATCTCGCTGATACTTGACGGCAAGCGTGCCGATGGAAGTGAGTTCCCTTTCGAACTGCGAATCACCGAGGTGGCTCTTCAACCGCGACCGGTCTATCTGGGCCACCTTCGCGACTGCTCACTTGCCTGCAACACAGATACATCCCACGACCGCTCTGCTGTATCCCAACCCGATGGCGAAGAAGCGTGGTGCCGATCCGTGACCGAGTCCCCGTTGCTGATGGTTTGGAAATCAAACGCCAAGGGAGTGATCGAATGGTCCAACCAGGCCTGGACAAAATTCACTGGCATTCCACTCGACCAACAGGTAAATCATCAATGGCAAACATGCATCCACCCAGATGATCTGAACTCACTGATCCCGACGGATGGGAAAACGAACGCTGATTTGCCAGCCCATGCCAGCGAATTTCGCTTACTCAACCACGACCACTCATTCCATCGAGTCTTCGGCCATGTAGAGCCCGTCAAAAATCACGAAGCTGCCATTACCGCATACCACGGTGCGTGTTTTGAAATCATGGCGGCCGCCAAAGCACCAGATGAGCCACCAGTCGCCGTTGAGCACCAGATTGAATTCGATCATCAGACAATCCGAGATTTGTTCGACAATGACAGGGATTCCCTGTCTGAAATTGCAAAATTGTTTGAAAACACCTGTGAAGAATCAATGAGTTTCCTTGAAGTAGCGTTCAAACAACCTGACCAGCAAATGTTGTTCAACACAGCACACCGGCTCAAAGGCGCTGTAGCCAACATGAAAGCACCTCAGGTTCTGCAACTGTGTCAACAACTCGAAACTGCGATTCAAGACGCCGACATCATGGGTGCAGAAAAACTCAGCCAAGACGTTACCCGGCAAATCTCGCGACTCAGAGCCGCAGTCAGGGAACAGTTCCTGAGTTGAGTTTCCCCAGCGTCTCGCCTCAAGCTATCGCCTGTAAAAAACGGGATTCTGGAAGCGGAACCGGACGCGTCTAGCTCGAACGCCGAGTCTGATCAAGCGGCCTGCTCACCAGGCTCTGCGCCGCCCCCTGACTTGCCCCCTGACTTGCGGATCGATTTGCAGACCAAGACAATCCACACTCAGGCGATCGTGGCAAATGAGTTATCATGCAACCCCAGCCTATTGCGGGTGCTGCTATGAAGCAGAACATGTTCGGGCCGTCGAAATGTTGAACGCTGCCATCAAGAGGATCATGTGACCAAAGAAACTCATGCCATGAGTAAACCTGCGCTGGATCCTGTCTGTGGGATGAAGGTTGATGTCACTCAGGACTCGCTGAAAGCCGAACATGAACAAACGGTTTATCACTTTTGTTCCAACAGTTGCCGAACCAAGTTTATTAACCACCCTGAACAGGTACTTCTGAATCGGCAGTTGCAAACAGGCACCAATGAAACACAAGATTCACAACCCCACTGTTGCGGCGGTCACCGGGAAGTCGAAGAACCGAAATCCACCAGTCCGACGCTGGCTGATGCACGTCAGATTGGCGTCTATACCTGCCCAATGCATCTAGAGATCGAGCAGCAGGGTCCTGGCATTTGCCCAATCTGCGGAATGGACCTTGAAGCCAAATTCATCGAACGAGGCAACGAATCGGAGGATCAACAATACCAACACATGCTGAACCGGTTCTGGATGGGAATATTGTTCTCTGCACCACTGATGTTGGGGACGATGGGACCCATGTTCGGCCTGCCCGTTGCGAAGTGGATGTCACTGGGTTGGACACAATTCGCGTTGGCAACACCTGTCGTCTGGTGGGCGGGATGGCCCTTACTGGCTCGCGGCTTCCAGTCCTTCCGTTCAAGAAATCTGAACATGTTTTCGCTGGTCACCCTCGGGAGTTTGGCCGCGTATCTATTCAGTGTGCTGGCATTGTTACTACCAGGCATGATCCCGAATGACTTTCTCGATGACGGTAGCCCACCATTCTATTTTGAAGCTGCTGCTGTGATCATCACATTAGTTCTGCTGGGGCAGGTCATGGAGTTGCGTGCCCGCCGAAGCACGGGAGGAGCCATTCGCGAGTTGATGCAACTGGCCCCCGACAAAGCCTGCCGCTTGAGGGATGGCGTAGAAACGGAGGTTCCACTGGATCAGATCACACGGGGCGACCATCTGCGTGTGCGTCCCGGCGACAAAATCCCGGTAGACGGCACCATCATCGATGGCGACAGCTACGTCGATGAAGCAATGCTAACCGGGGAACCACTGCCAGCATCAAAGAAGAGGGGTGATCGAGTCATCGGTGGTACGGTGAATCAAATGGGTTCATTCATCATGCAGGCAACCGGAATCGGCAACGAAACGGTCCTGAGTCGGATTGTCCAGATGGTGTCAGAGTCACAAAGAAGCCGAGCTCCGATTCAAAATCTGGTTGATCGCGTTGCTGTATTTTTTGTCCCAACCGTCATCATTGTTTCCTGCTGTTCGTTCATTGGCTGGTTGTCTCTAGGGCCCGACCCCCGATTAGCTTATGCCTTTGTCGCCGCCGTCACGGTTCTGATCATTGCCTGTCCCTGTGCTCTGGGCTTGGCGACACCGATGGCAGTGATGGTGTCTGTGGGACGCGGTGCACAGGAAGGTGTTCTGGTCAGCAGCGCCGAATATCTTGAAAAGATGGCTCAGGTTGACACGGTGCTCGTCGACAAGACAGGGACCCTGACCACAGGAAAGCCGACTGTCACAGGCGTTACGTTGCTAGGTCCGTGGCAGCAACGCGAGGTGCTTGCCATGGCTGCTGCTGTCGAAAGGCTCAGTGAACATCCCGTCGCCCGGGCGATTGTGGGTTCCTCGCCAGCAGAGGACCAACAGACATTTTCTGCAAGTGACTTCAAGAGTTTCACTGGTGATGGGGTTCAAGCATGGATCAATGATCAACGCATCCAACTTGGAAAGGCGTCGTGGCTGGCAAGCCAGAACGTCAGCAGTCTTGCAGCAGCAGAGACACTCGCAAGTGATCACCAACGATCTGGTGGTACCGTCGTGTTCATGGCAATTGATCAGCAACTTGCAGGTCTGATCTTCATTGCTGATCCGATCAAGGAAAGCAGTCCAGCGACACTAAAAACGCTTAAAACTCTTGGCATTGAGATCGTAATGTTAACGGGCGATACAGAAACAACAGCCCACGCGGTTGCCAAGCAGCTTGGGATTGAGCGTGTGCAGGCTGGCGTTTCACCCACCGACAAACACCAATACGTGACTCGTCTGCGGAAGCAGGGCCATGTGGTAGCCATGATCGGGGACGGCATCAATGATGCGCCTGCATTGGCCGAGGCTGATGTGGGTATCGCGATGGGAACAGGGTCTGGTGTGGCCATTGAATCAGCCGGCATCACGTTGGTCGGTGGTGATTTGGGTGGAGTCGTCGTCGCGAGGAGACTGAGTCAGAAAACCATGCGGATCATTCGCCAGAATTTGTTCTTCGCCTTCGCCTACAACATCATCGGTCTGCCCATTGCAGCAGGTGTCCTATTCCCGCTGTTCGGCATTCTTCTAAGTCCCATGTTGGCAGCCGCAGCAATGAGTTGCAGCAGTGTTTCGGTGATTGCCAACTCACTCAGGCTACGGTCAACTTCGCTGTCCAGGCCGACCCTGTCGTCGCCTTCGTCGCCGCGTGAGTGAGCGAGAATGCAATACCGGCAAAGTGGGCCGCTGACGATCGTCCCAGTGCTCGAGTCCCAGTGCTCGAGTCCCAGTGCTCGAGTCCCAGTGCTCGAGTCCCAGTGCTCGAGTCCCAGTGCTCGAGTCCCAGCCGCGCCGCAAAAGTGCCTCATGACAGGAGGAGTCACTCAGAAGCCTTG
>Ga0315334_10000395_pt1 | contig 26722 bp, 15 predicted proteins | sample M150034915metaG_FD_205555 | JGI IMG/M metagenome (GOLD analysis project Ga0315334, IMG submission 205555) | Ammonia-oxidizing marine archaeal communities from Monterey Bay, California, United States - M1 500m 34915 | ecosystem: Environmental > Aquatic > Marine > Intertidal zone | place: USA... | reverse complement strand
AAAAACCGAGAGTGGCATTCAAAGAGCTTTTACAATTGGCCAAAAGAGAATTTCCGGTAACATTAACCGATGTCGTATTCACAATTGCTCCCAGAATCAATGCTGTTGGTCGGTTACGATCGGGAAAACTTGCCGTTGATCTGATGACGCTGACCAATACTAAAGAGATTCAAGATTTGGCTGTGGAAATAAACAACGATAATACGGAACGTCGAGAATTGGACAGTCAAATAACTCAGGAAGCACTTGAGTTGATTCGTGAGGATCCTGATTCTGCCTCTAAAGTTGCCACTGTTGTATTTAAACAGAGCTGGCACAAAGGGGTGGTGGGAATAGTAGCATCAAAACTTATTGAAAAGTATTACAGACCTACTATCGTTTTAACAGAGTCGAACGGAATGATCACAGGTTCTGCAAGGTCTATAAAAGGGTTTGACATTTATGCAGCAATATCAAATTGTGAAGAGCTGTTAGAACAATTTGGAGGACATAAATTTGCCGCCGGTTTAAGTATGAAACCGGAAAATCTGGAGAAATTCAAAGCTGCTTTTGAAAAGACCGTGTCGGACTCCATCGATAGAGAATTGCTCACGGCAGAACAAAATGTTGATATTGAATTAGAATTCGGTCAGATCTTTGGAAGTGAAGAGAATCGCATGAAAATTCCCCGCTTAAAAAGAATTCTCAAACAATTTGAACCACATGGTCCGGGAAACATGAAGCCTGTCTTTTTGAGTAAGAATGTTTATTCGACCGATGTGCGATTGCTAAAAGAGGTGCATTTAAAACTGGCAATGGTGCAACCAGACGGTGATGTTACATTGTCCGGCATCGGCTTCAATCAGGGAGAAAAAATGGATGTCGTTGCTACGGGAATTCCGTTCGATGTGGTTTACACCTTAGAAATAAACCGATGGAATAATAAAGAGACACTGCAACTCAATATAAAGGATATTAGAGAGGCCGCTTTGATTTGATACAAATGAATATTTTGTGTATTTTGGGTTAAGAAATCAACCTCTAATAGTGTGCGAAATTGGTTCCGTCTTATTTTGCACATGAGACTCATGAAATATTTATCGATTATCATAACGTTGGTTTTGATTGCCTCAAAGGTCACGGGGCAAGACTTGAGCTATCGACAGTTCTCTACAAGACAAGGGATGCCAAGTGCTCAGGTATACCATATGTTTCAGGATGATCTTGGTTATATGTGGTTTGCAACAGATCGCGGCATTGCTAAATACGACGGAAAAGATTTTTTACAATATGATCAGAGAAATGGATTGCCTTCAAGCACGGTATTTAAATATTACCCCCAAAAAAATGGAGACGTCTGGTGCTCCACCTTTGAGAACAAATGGTTTTATTTTAACCCGACAATAGGAGAGTTCAAGCCGTATAAATACAATGACTCGATTGTAAAGTATTCATATGGGGGGCTCAATGAGGACTTTGTGGTAGATGAAGATGGGGTGATTCATGTTGGTTATCAGAGCTTGCCTGGTGTCCTTTCAATTAATACTGATGGAGCAGTCTTGAATAAGCCAGACCTTGAGAAACAATCAACCGAGCAGGGTGTCTTGACGGTTTCCGAACAGCAGGGAAGTCGGCAACTTTCATACTGTCTTCACAGGGATGCAACAGATACTGCTGTTTCACCAATCTTAAAAAATGCTGAGGTGAGAACATGTTGGTTTAGCCCGCTAAAAGGGACTTATTTCAAAAGCATTACGCTCGGGGATCATGCAATCTTTTCTATGGAATCGCAACTCATGATTCAAGGGCCTGATTTGAAATATAATCGAATCGATGTAGACAAGTCCATTATTGGTATGGGTACGTACAGAGAAAATCAGTTCTGGGTTGGTTTGAGGAAGGGTGGGCTGCAGGTATATAATTTGGAAGGAGAACTGATTCATGAATTTCTAATAAATGAATCTGTTACTTGTGCTTTCCATGATCAGCATAATGGTTTATGGATATCTACGCCTTCCAATGGTGTATTCTATGCTAAAGACAAAAGAATGCGAAAACACGCACTGGAGGAGCATGTGTCATACATTAACAACGGCAAGGGAAATCAGGTACTTGTTGGTGTATATGAGGGGGGGGTTTATGAGTGCAGTGCAAGGCGAACCACCCTTTTGTCAGATTTTGTTCCCGGGGCTCATTTAATTGCAGTACAGAACAATACTATCGGAGGATATGCAATCTTTTCAGGGGCGGGGTCGATAGCTTTTCCAAATAAGCGAATAAAGGGCCCAGGGTGGGTTGGGTCTATTTCAGAAAATGAGGTAAAACCTGTTTTATTCGGCTCACATAATTCTGTTTATTATTGGGACAACAAGAGTGGAACACTGAGCTCCTATTTGGCGGAGGAACGGGTAAGATCAATAGACTGGACCTCAAATGGAATTTGGGTTGGGACTTTATCCGGATTGTTTTTTTGTGACACACTTGAGCAATCAATGAAACGATACACACACCCTTTGCTTCAAATTAGAATTGATGCCATCTGGTCGACAGAGTCAACTACTTTTTTGGGAACCATGGGAAATGGATTGCTAGTCAAAAAAAGCGACACCATAATTCAAGTTTCCATGTCGGAGGGGCTTTCAAGTAATTTGGTCCACAATCTTTTTGTCGAAAATGATTCAACCATATGGGTTGCTACTAACAACGGATTAAATAGAGTGTGTATAAACGCAGATCAATTGCAAATCGACACATATAATGAGAAGGATGGCCTTCAGGATAATTACATCAGTGATATTCATGTGAAAGGTAATCTGGTATGGATTGGCACCAGATCAGGACTGTTTTATATGGAAAAACCTCCAGTTCATAAAGTTTCTTCGCTTATAGACCTGCGTCTAACGGTTCAATCGGTACATCACAATGGAGAATTGCTTGATTTTGAACAATTGTCAGAGATGAGCCATAACCAAAATGATCTGCTGATTAAGTATAATACTATTTTTTTTGGTGGAGAGGGCTTGGTTGAATATAGGTATAAACTATCCGGTATTGATCAGAAATGGACACCATCGCTTGTTCGAGAAGTATCGTACAAATCTCTCGCTCCTGGTGAATATGAGTTACTGATTCAGGCCAGAACGGCAACTTCAAATTGGGAGGAGAATGAAACAGTATTGGAGTTTGCGATCTGGCCACCATTTTATAAAACTTCCTGGTTCTTCTTGCTTGTTCTGTTTTCAGTAGTGTTATTAATTTATTTGTTCTTTAAAATAAGGGTTTTTACATACAACAGGGATATTGTTCGCGAGCTTTTAAGAATGGTGTTGAAAAGACTTTCTCCAAGATCAAAACAATTCAAGGTGAAGGTTCAGGGTGCTACCGTTAAAGTGAATTCTTTAGATGTGGGTTTTGTAAAAGCATCGGGCAATTATCTAGAAATCCATACGTCTAAGAACCGAATTGTTACACGAATGAAGATTGGTGATTTTGAAAATTTACTTCCAGATAAGCTTGATTATGTTCGTGTCAACCGTTCTTATATAGTAAGAATCGATAAGATATCTGTAAAATCCACAAAATCTCTGGTTGTAATGGAAAAAGAAATACCAATAGGCAGGACGTATCAGAAAACAATTTCAGAATTACTATTCTGATCAATCTACTCGTCCCTACCTACCTCTCGTTTATCCCAACAACAAAATCGCGACACCCCCATTCGTCACTATTTTAAAATCATTCGTCACAATCACCTACAAACACAAGGATTTCTAGGGATTACTCTTCAGATTTGTTTTTAAATAATGCCAATAAAAGGCAAATTCATTAACTAAAAAAAACATACCATGAAAAATTCACGAATTAATAAGCTGGTTGTTTTTGTTTTGACTATTACATGTGCTTCTTATAGTTTTGCTCAAAACGAAACAAAAGCCTTCCAAAGAACTTCTATTGTAAAATCGTCTCCGTATGAATGTCAAGGTTTCGTATTGTTCCATCCAACTCCCGGAGTAAAACAATGGAATGTAATTGCGTCTATGGCAGATCCAAATTTAGTCATAATACCAACAGAGGTAACTTCAATGGCCGGGTTTGATCATCTTCGGTTGCCTAAGTCGGTCTGGAACAATCCGGATTTTACATTTAAAATTCAAGGCTTGAATAGCGAGGGAAAGGTAATTCTAGAAGAGGACCATACTCCACCAGCAAACCCGGAAAATACAGGTACACATTATTTGAATGATTGCAATAGACCTACGTGTAATGCAGAGGCTTATGCATACTCGATATTGGTTTATTCTCATTTGGATGAAAGCCTGACTAACTACTATCTTAAACTTGGCAATGCCTGGAACGGGTATACAGAAGCGGGGATAGAGATACCGTATTACCAGAGAGTGCTGGGTGCTAATCTCCAAACATACATTGTCCAGCGTAACTTACAGCATAATGGGTTTGATTATTATGAGGACCCAGATGATGACGCTTACTATTTTGTCAAAAAAGACAGGGGACCATGGAAAAATGTCGACATTATAACAGGTGAGCTAGTGGCTAATGAAGAGTGTTTCTTATCCTATACTGGCGCTGAACAAACATTGAATAGTTACGGAACATTTTCAGGTTCAGGCACATATAATGATCTGCAGTGCAACGGACAAGTAATTTCATCGAACGGACCATCGGGTGGTGGTAGTGGTGTTATTCCGCCGGTTAGTGTCTATGGAGCATTCATTGATTGCATATGGGATTTATCTTTTGGCGACAATGATTTTACATTGTTAGATCTCTGGGATTGCTGGGACAACGCAACGGACCCAACTAACGGTGGCCCATGTCCTGAAGGATATTATTATTCGCCCGGCGGAGGAGCCCCATGTGTTCAAATTGAGGATATTATCATTCAACCCCTTGATTTATATGGACAGGAACCCGCATCTCCTGAAACGTTTACATTAAAAGATATGAGAGTAAGAAAAAAACCAAATAGATCTGCAATCAACAACCATGTCTTCCCAAAAGGTTTGTATAGCATTGCTGTCAAATTGGATAATGGACTTTACATTCCATTTTTAAAATCATACGAGGACGACTTTACACTACTTTCAGTCCCTGATGTTCGGTTGAAACAGCAAGATTTCTCTGTATTTCCAAATCCGATGAAAATTGGAGTGGCCTTTACCATTGAAGCGGAATTGGAAAGTGATTATCCGTACAACTATACCATTACAGATTCCAAGAATGGAGTCGTTCTGGCTGAGGGTAATGTTACTTATGGTCAAGCAGTTCAGTGCACAATTAACAGTAGTTTGAGTATACCCATTACTGCCATCATTGGATTTACGAGTAATGACCCAGAGATAGCAGGAGAAGCCACAAAACATATATTGATCAAGCCATAAACACTTCCATTAGTTAATTGGGAAGGGATGCACATTTGTTGTACAAACATGTTGTCTGTCTTCTTCCCAATTAAATTGTTCTAAGCCAACGGCCCAAAATTATAGACCCAAAGAGGAACAACCTTGATTTGATTTCAATTATTATTTTACGTACTTTGGTTCAGTAGTCAACTAATAATACAACATGAAAAAGAAAGTAGTTAAAGGAATGGTATTCGGATCACTCGCATTAATAATGATGGGGTGCGGTGGAGAGACACTAGATGGTGCGGAGCTGGGTGGAGCAGTATGTGATTGCTTCACTAATGCGAATGCATTACCTGCGAGTGATACAAATCGTGCGGCCGAACAGGAAAAATGCAAAGCGCTAGAAGCTGAAAGCTGGAAAAACGTGCAGGAACAAAATGATTTAACTCAGGAATCAGCCTACAGGGACCAGTTTCCTTGCGGAATGTAGTTCATCTGAATTTGTTGTCACACGATCAAGGGCCTGACCTATGTCTTGAATAATATCTTGGTGGTTTTCCACTCCGATTGATAATCGAACCAGCTTTTCGGTAATGTTCATTGCTGCTTTATCTTTTGGGTCAACGTCTGCATGTGTCATTGTGTGAGGGTGCTCGGCCAGGCTTTCCGTTCCTCCAAGAGAAACAGCTAATTTTATTAGCTTAAGGTTATCCAAAAATTGAAAGGACTCTCTTTCCCCTCCCTTTATATCAAAGGCGATCATTGCACCATAAGAGTGAAATTGCCGTTGTATTATTTCTTTGTCTTCCGGAGACCCATTCATAGATATGTTTCCCAAATAATATACGTGCTCTACCAAAGGATGAAGGTTTAAAAATTCGGCCACGTGTTTGGCATTTTCTGCCTGCTGGTCCATTCGCACTTTGAGGGTTTCCAGACTTCGCATCAACAACCATCCCGTCCATGGTCCGGCCATATTTCCTAAAAAAGTCCGCAATCCTTTTATTCGGGTTATGAGTTCTTTTGATCCCAAACAAGCCCCGGCTATTACATCAGAATGTCCTCCAATATATTTTGTTGCAGAATAAAGAACGAGATCAGCACCATGTCGTAAAGGATGTTGCCATAGCGGCCCCATATATGTGTTGTCTACAGACAGGACGGCTGATTTTTCGGCCGTGCTGAAGTACTCTTTAATTGCCGCACAGAGCTCTATGTCAATTACAGCATTGGTCGGGTTCCCTGGTGTTTCAATGTGGATCATTGCCAGCCTGTTTCCTTTGCCGGTTTTCTCCACTCTCTTGATGATTTGTTCTTTCGACTCCCCAGCCATAAAACCAACGCTTTCAATATTTAGTTTCTTTAGAAAATGATTGATGAAATGATCTGTCCCTCCGTAGAGTGGTTTACTGTAAAGTAAAAGATCCCCCGGAGACATAAACTCCATCATTGCTGTTGAAATTGCAGACATTCCACTTTCGAAAAACGCGCAGTCTTCGGCATTATCCCAAAGACACAATCTGTTCTCGAGAATTTCAAGGTCTGGATTATTTAACCGGCTATAAATGAGGCCAGTTTCTTCATCCGTTTCTTTTTCCCTCAATCCATATGCAACTTCAAAAAAGCGTTTACCCTCCAGGGCGTTTTTAAATACGAATGTGGAGGTTTGAAATATTGGGCATTTAATGGCGCCTTCGGATAAAGACGGCTTGTAACCATAGCTCATCATTAAGCTCTCGGGGTGCATTTCGGTGTTTTTCACAGCTGATAATTTTAACAAACGTATTAAATATACTGCAAATAAGTATTTTATAAGAAAATAAAACTAATATAAAGCACATGTGTAGAAAATAACAACTATTTTTATTCGTGAATACGATGCTAAAAGAAAAATCATCTATGGAAATAAAACTGGACAAGCTGGATCGCATGATCATAGAGCTACTAATTGCAAATTCAAAGCTTGGGATGAAAGAGGTGGCAAATAAAATTGGATTAACGGTTACTCCGACATACGAGAGAATAAAACGTCTTGAAAGACTGGGTGTAATTAAAGGATATACGGTCACCTTAAATAAAAAGACAATCGGTAAAAACCTGCAGATATTCTGCCACGTTTCATTAAAGGAACACAACCTGGATTTATTGAGCGGTTTTGAGAATGAGGTTGTTACTTTACCTCAGGTTTCGGCATGCTATCATATTGCCGGAGATTATGATTATACGCTGATCATTGAAGTAGCAAACATGGATGCTTATCAGGACTTTTTAAGACAGAAGCTTGCAACAATTCCCAGCATTGCAAATGTTCAGAGCTCGTTTGTTATGAGCGCGATCAAAGAGTAAAGATTAAATGGATAAATTCCTGTCTAAGAAGGACTTCAGATCCCTACTTCATTTTTGAAAGGTCCGGAGCTTCTCTGGTGAATGCCGATATTCCGGTAACATCCATTCCTGTGATGAGCAAATGAATATCGTGGGTTCCTTCATATGTTAAAACCGATTCAAGGTTAGCCATATGCCGCATGATGGAATATTCATCGGTAATTCCCATTGCACCATGTATCTGTCGTGCTTCTCGCGCAATATCCAATGCAATTTCAACATTGTTTCTTTTTGCCATAGAAATTTGAGCAGATGTGGCCTTACCCTCGTTTCTTAATTGACCTAAGCGAAAAGTCAACAATTGAGCTTTTGTGATCTCGGTAATCATTTCAGCTAATTTCTTTTGGATCAATTGAAAGCCACCAATTGGAACACCGAATTGTGTTCTTTCTTTGGAATATCTCAAAGCCTGATCGTAACAATCCATTGCCGCTCCCAGGGCGCCCCAGGCAATACCAAATCTGGCTGAGTCAAGACAGCCCAGGGGGGCTCCTAATCCAGATTTTTCGGGCAAAATATTTTCTTTAGGAATCTTTACATCGACAAAAACCAACTCTCCGGTGGCTGAAGCACGAAGTGATAATTTTCCGTGCATTTCGGGAGTTGTAAAACCTTCCATTCCTCTTTCGACAATTAAGCCATGAATTCTGCCAGTTTCATTTTTCGCCCAAACTACTGCAATATCTGCAAAGGGAGCATTTGAAATCCACATTTTAGAACCGTTCAAGATCACGTGATCTCCTGCATCTTTGAAGTTAGACAACATGCCCCCAGGATTCGATCCATGATCCGCTTCAGTTAAACCGAAACACCCGATCATTTCACCCGATGCCAATTTGGGTAGGTACTTTTGTTTTTGCTCCTCCGAGCCATATTTCCATATAGGGTACATTACAAGCGAGCTTTGCACAGATGCTGTTGAACGCAAACCTGAATCGCAGCGTTCGAGCTCTTGCATTATTAAGCCGTAGGATATCTGGTCAAGTCCGTGGCCACCGTATTCTTCAGGGATATAAGGTCCAAACGCTCCAATTTCACCCAAACCGGATAAGATGTGGTTTGGGAAAGTTGCCTTTTCGTAGTGCTCGTCTATTATCGGAGATACTTCTTTCTTAACCCAGGCGCGGGCGGAATCGCGTACTAGTTTATGCTCCTCTGAAAGCAAATCATCCATGTTGTAATAGTCAGGATGTGCATATAAATCGGTTCTCATTTGAGATTTCTAATTAATGAACAACAAATTTAACTATATTTTTGGTCACAGTTGGATTATTTTCAATTTCAACAATTAACTTTACCGCCTACGATCGTACAAGAATTCCTTATGTTATTATCCTACTTATTGTATACAAATTTGAATCTGATCCCGACTGAACTAACACAAAGGGAATATTCTGTTTCAGTATTAATTGGTGTTGGGCTATTCGTTTCATTCCTTCTGCTTTCGACTGCTAGATTAATGAGACCTAAGGTGTATTCAACACTTGTTATCTCGTTCACAAAAATTAGTGAATTGTATTCCTATGGCAGGGAAACACATAGGCTAAACAAAAGAGAGGCCGTTGTATTATACGCGAATTATTTCTTAACGTTTGGATTGGCATTTATTGTTTTCACCGACTTAGTGGAGGTGGAACTTGAAAACGAAATTGTTATAGCATCAATTATTCCAGCTGTTTTAGCGGGGTGGCCGGTTGCCTGTATGTTGATCGTGGGTTTGCTAACAGGAGAGCGCAGGGTTTTTGTAGAACCGATCATGATGAAATTAATAGGGGTACAATTATTAGGAATGATATATTCACTCTGTTTATTCGTTTGGGCATTGGGCTTTATCAACGGGATCGTCTTAACAAAAATTGTAGTGGTAGCATTTATCTTGGAATCAATATTGCGAATAATTAAAAGTATATGGATCGTATCTTTTTCTGGTGGCTCTTGGTATTATATAATTTTGTATCTTTGCACTCTTGAAATCCTGCCACTATGGTTAATGAGCTACTCATTACTGAAGGAATTCAATGGTATAGTTATTTGTTAATTAAACGCGTAAGACTTTGGCAATAAAGACAATTTTGGTTTCACAACCAAAACCGGAAGGGGAAAAGTCGCCGTATTTTGATTTGGCGAAAAAATACAATTTAAAGATTGATTTTAGATCATTCATACATGTTGAAGGTATCGATGCACAAGAGTTTAGAATACAAAAAGTTGATTTGAATTCACACTCAGCAATAATTTTAACATCTAAAACAGCAGTAGATCATTATTTCAGAATCGCTGAAGAGATGCGCTTTGAAGTGCCGGACAGCATGAAGTATTTCTGCATTTCTGAAGCCGTTGCCTTCTACCTGCAAAAATATGTTGCCTACAGAAAACGAAAGATTTTCTTTGGTAAACAAACCATTGATCACCTTGTGGATGTCCTTAAGAAACATAAGAAGGAAATGTTCTTATTGCCGTGTACGGATATATTAAGGGATAAGATCCCTTTAACACTTGATAAGAATGGCCTAAAATTTTCAAGGGCTGTATTGTACAGAACAGTTGCTTCTGATTTATCCGATTTGGAAAATGTTTACTATGATATGCTAGTATTTTACAGTCCTGGAGGAATAGAGTCGTTGCTGAAGAATTTCCCCGAATTCAAACAGAACAAAACAGTAATTGCTGCGTTTGGCCCGACCACTGCTAATGCGATTGTTAAGAATCAATTGAGACTCGACCTACACGCCCCCCAACCCAATGCTCCTTCAATGACTGGAGCCATTGAGAATTTTGTGAAGACGAAAAGAGCGTGACACTAAGATATATGACAACAATTCAGGTGCTTTCCTAGATGGATAGCACCTTTTTTATGCAATTATTTCTACTCAAAATCCAAATATTTTTGCTTATCTCAAAAGTGTAACATGTCCGTTATTGTAATGTCTTTTATTGGACATTGACTCTTTAAATTCAATTTGCCAAATATAGACACCATCTTCTGCAATTTCTCCTATTCCGTAGGTCCCTTCCCAGCCAACGGATGCATCATACGATTCAAAAAGGGCTTCGCCCCAACGATTAAAAATTGTGAGATGAAAATCAAAGGGGTCAAATCCTGAAGTAAATACCGGCTGAAATGATTGGTTGAAGGAATTTCCATCAGGAGTAAAGCTATTGGGGATGTAGAAAATTAATTCGTCCTGCACACTTATCACCAACATCGCTTCATCACTGCATCCGAATTCATTTGTAGCGGTTAGCGTTACGGTATAAGATTGATTGAGTGCATCCGGGAATGTGTGCACTGGATTTTCAATGAATTCCGTACTCGAGTTATCGCCAAAATCCCACTCGTACACAGATGCATTCAAAGATGTGTTAAAAAAGGCTACCTCAGTATCCCAGAAGGATAAACTCATGTTATTGGTATAAAAAGAAGCATCTGGAAAGCCGATCACTTCGATATAATCAAAGTAGGTTTGTGAGTTTGAGCATCCATAAGAATCAGTTACAGTTAGCGAGACATCATATAAGCCTTCTCCATAAGTTTCAGCAACTGTTGCACAACTGTTCAAGGAAGTACCGTTTCCAAAATTCCACACACAATTATTGTTGGTTCCAGTCGTGAGGTTTGTGAACGTGACGTTAAATGGCGCGCACCCGAAAAGGGAATCGGCTACAAAGCTAACGGATGGAAGAGGCAGAACATCCAATAGCATCGTGTCTTGAGTTGTGCACTCTCCGTTATCTGCAGTGACTATATAGGTTTGGAGGCCTACAGAGGGGATAAAAGCGATCCCATCGCTTACGTTTCCGCTCCAGATTAAGTTATCGTTTGTCGGGTTAAAAGCCGTCAAAATATATTCTTGTCCGACACAAATAACAGCATCGGGCCCGGCATTTACAATTGGTGATTCGTAAACAGTTATGGTGACATCATCCGTGGCGATACAGCCGTTATTGTCCGCAGTAACAATATAGGTCATAACACCTACATTTTGAATGAATGGCACTCCATCTGTTACCCCAATATTCCAGCTGATCGAAGCATTATCCGGATTAATAGCGGTCAAAATTACAAGCTCGTTTTCGCACAGGTCTGCATCCGTCCCTGCTGAAATGTAAGGAAAACCGTTCACAGTAATTACTACATTCATGGTGTCATTTTCCAGACAGTTTTTATAGATGATACACTGTACGGAATAATTGCCAGGCGTTTGAAATACATGATCGGCAATTGCAGAATCGGCAGAATTTAATGCGCCACTACCAGCATCATCAAATGTATAAATGATCGAATCTACGATACATGTTGGAAATGCATTCACGGCAAAAGAGACGTTTTCACCCTCGCAAATTACAGTATCAGAAGCTGTTATTTGAAATTGAGGTACGGAAAATGAAAAATTGTGAAGCCCTATAGAGCTGCTGTCCGTGATAGACATATCTGTGTCTACTTCATGGGTAGCAACGTAGGCGCTGTTGGATGGGTGGCCACTGTACCAGCGAATTTCACAGTCGTTATCCCGTTGTAGAGAATAATGCTGTCCTCCCTGTGTCAATCCCATCCAGCCAACAGAATCTACCATGACACCTCCGGTATTCGGGTCACCGTTATAGAGCATTACGACGTCCTGGGGATTGAACAGTACTGTGTTTGACGATCCCGAGTTTGCGTAACCGCCAAAATTCAAGAATGAAGCCAGAGTCATTACCACACAATTATCGGGTATATCATACAAATTGGTGACTGAGTTATTCCAGGTCGGGTCTAATATTATAGCAACGCCCCCGGGAGGGACGATCGTGGTATTCAGCTGATATTGACTCGGGGGCCCCTGTGTTAATTCAACTGGTGGAACTATCCCATTTCTTGTTTGCCAGCTTACGATGAAATCGCTCTGTATAACTGGATTGGACAGATCATTATTGATATCTGAAGCGATGTGCCAGCCTCCTATGTCAACGGGGACATTTGAATAGTTGATTACCTCCACATACTCTCTGGTTTCCTGTGCGTTACTTCCACCTATGGGTGCGTATAGAATTTCATTGATTTTAACGGCACAGCTGACTTGCCCCATCAGGCTTTGCATCATTGTAATAACCGTGATTGTGAGAATAAAATGTTTCATAGTACATAACTGTAGGTTCACGTTAAAATTATGCAGGAGTGAAGCTAATGCCAAACCAATATTTTTCATTAAAACATTTTAATTATGTATATTTATAATTATAAAAACTTAATTATGAGGATAATAAGTTTATTATAAAACATTATGAAAAATCCCTCGAACCATTTATATAAGTTGATAACATCTTTGACAAAAAGTGAGAAAAGGCATTTCAAATCGTTTGCTAATTCGACCAAAACTCGAGGAAAATATTTAATGATATTTGAGGCAATAGATTCTCAGGAGAGCTACAATGAGAAGCGAATTAAAAAACAATTTGAAACTCAAAAATGGGTGCAGAGATTTAACTCTGCCAAGGAGTATTTGAATAAGGCATTAATGGAGTCATTAATCGGGTATAATCGCAATAACGAATCGAAATATTCATTAGACAGTTTACTTTTAAGTATTCGAATACTTCAAAAAAAAGGATTTTATGATCGGTGTTCATTTTTGATTGAAAAAGGAAAGAAGCAGTCGCGTGAACTCGACGATTTTAAAAATCTTCTGGCGCTGTTGGAACTCGAAAGTCTTAATCATGCAAGCGGAATAAATCCTTATAATTCGGATGAGATATTAGATGAACAGCATAAAGCACTTAATCTTTTGCAAAATGAATATGAATACAACCGACTTTATAAAGAGAGCTTCAGTATAATTGAATCCTCAGGTCATGATGCGTTTAGTAAGGAGGAATTGGAGAGCTACAATGAACTTATCAATGAGCCACTTTTAAAAGAATATTCCATAGCTCTTACGTTTAATGCCAAACGACAATTTATCAACATGCATTATTTCTATAACAGAGGGGTTCAGGATTACGATAAAATGCATCAGTGGATTTTAAAAGCAGTGCAACTATTTGAACACAATAAGCGAATAATTTTACGGTATCCGCTTAATTATGCAACTACGTTACTTAATCTTCAAGCCTCTTATGAAAAAAGGATGGAATATGAAAAATCGTTTGACGCATTGAGAAAGCTACGCAATTTCTACCCAAGACATTTAATGATAAAACAGGATAGACTCACATTTATGGTTGATTACGCGAGTCTTCATCACGAAATAACGCTGCTAAATAAAATTGGCGAGTTTAGTACTTCAGTAATGAAGTTGCCCTCCTTTATTAAGTTGAGTAAGCTCCATAAAAGAGAGCTGAGTGCAGATATAGTATTGCAGCAAGAATACTTAATGGCATACACCTTCTTTGGAAACAACAACTATAGCGCATCAAAACAACATATAGATAACATTATATCAGAATCAAATTTATATATCAGAAGAGACCTTCATAAAAAATCGCGACTACTGCTAATGATGATCTACTACGAATCAAAAGATTTGGATCTGCTCGAGTATACTATTCGTTCGACACTTCGCTTTTTTATACGAAATGAAATGATGTCGGAGATCGATAAAGTTTGTTTTAAAATTATTAAGCTCGGACTTAACAACTTTGAGAATTCTCAAAAGCTGTATACAGAGGTGCAAAAAATAAAAGCTGAATTTGGCAAAAAATTAAACCCAGTGTATGGACACATTATAGCATGGATTGAAAGCAAACAAAACAAGGTCTCATTTGCGGATTTCATTAAACGTGGATTAAAGAAATCGAAACAAGTTAATTCTTAAATATCCCCCGCTATTTCGATAAAATACTTTTTATGTCGCTCAGAATACGATCTATTCCGTCGGAAGCACCACCTTCGATTTTTATAAACCCTGAAGGCACATTCAGAGAGCTAACTTTCGGGTCTATAATAAATTTATGTAGCGCATTGGTCGCATAGTGAATCAAGCCAGCAGCAGGCTGAACCTGAAGGGAAGTTCCTATTACCAGCAATAGGTCCGCCTGTTCTAGAATTCTAATGGCTTTCGCGTATACCGGAACATCTTCCCCAAACCAAACCACGTGGGGCCGTAAACGATACCCCTCAGGACAGCGATCTTCAGGGCCTAATTGCCAACCTCGTATTTTATAATATTCCCTCTCCTGATTTGGGCCGCTACTTTTAGAGTACATTATGTTACCGTGTAAATGAAGCACACTTGAGCTGCCTGCTCGTTCGTGAAGATCATCTATATTTTGCGTTACAACAGCGACCTCGGCGAGCTCTTCAAGTGCTGCAATTTCAATATGAGCATTGTTGGGTGCTACGTCTAAAATTCTCTTACGCCGATTGTTGTAGAATTTTGTAACAAGATCAGGGTCGCTCATCCATGCCTGCGGAGTCGCTACGTCTTCGACCCTGTGATTTTCCCAGAGACCGTTTGAATCCCTGAACGTATCAATACCACTTTCGGCACTCATTCCTGCTCCAGAAAAAACCACTATTTTTTTCATTAAAGTAATAATACAAAAAAGCCGGGGCACGCCCCGGCTTTAAGCTTTAAATATCTATTCGATTACTTGATCACAAGGTTTTGAGTGTAAACATTTTCATCGTTAAATACCTTTACGATATAGCTTCCAATTGCTAGTTCACTAACATCAAAAGCGACTGCCATAGAACCAGATTCAGAAAGAAGAACCCTTCCCTGAATGTCCAGTATAGCAACAGTATAATCCTGGTTGCCATCACTATTAAAAGTAACGTTGAGAACATCCGAAGCCGGGTTTGGATAAACCGAAATGTCATTTAAATCAGCTTCTTCTAAACCTACAACTCCTACCGTTACCAATGAAGCATCACTTCCGCCAAAATTTGTTGCCGATTCAGAAATTACTATAGCACCGTTGTGGTCTATAATATTATACGAACCGACCGTTCCATTGGCCAAACCATCTCCAAAATAATCATATACAATAACAGAATAACACGTTAACCAAGGGAAATAAACCTGCCAGGAATAACTTGTGTTATTGGCTAAGGGATTTGTTGGATCTGCTGGAGCATTTGAATTTCCGGTGCCAAAGTTGCCCTCTACACCTTCATTGCCTTCACTCCATATTAGATTAGAATTCATATCCCGAATTTCTATATATGTTTCAGCAGCAGCATCATCCGTTGTTAATTCAACAATTACAAAATTGTTGGTGGGTGCCGCAATGTTTACTGCAAATGGAACCGTTCCTGAATTATTCGCGGTTACATCTGGAACTCCATTTGGATCTGAAACAGTTACGTTCATGGTATTTGAACTTAAAGCCGAAAACGAAATAGGGTCCAGATCAAACGTTCTGTTCTGTCCTGGATTAATGGGGTTTGCAACATCATTAAATGTGTATATCTGAGATGCACCACCGTTCATATCATACGTAACGGTTGCCGTCGTAATAGGATTACTACCCCAGTTCTGCAATGTAATATTTGGCGTCAATGTAACATTTGCTCCGGCACTACATTCACTAACTATAGGAACTTCTCCCGAAATATATATTACTTCATCATTGGTTGGGAAACCGGTTAAATATGGGCTAACAACTTCTCCGGTTAAAACATTTCCTGCAGCTTCGAAACCATCTCCTATATAGGCAGCAATTTCTATGTCTGCAATATTAAGAGCAACACCATTAATATCAGTGGGCAATGTTTGTGTATACGACATTGTGCCTGTAGAACCAGTTGTGGTTGCATTGATTGCATCCCCCCATTGTCCCGTTATAAAACCTCTAAAAACATGTCCGTGACGATATACAGTTGGATAAGTAACCCATGCATCAGGATTGTATGTGTTATTGCTATAATCCGATTGTGGCCCTAAAACATTATTTTGTAGAATCGCAACATTTAAATAATTAGTTGCATTGGGGGCATCTGAGGTGTAGTAATATTCAACATTGACAGTAAGAACTCTTGTATTCATGTCCGCTGTTGCATCTATATAAATATTAACTTCAGAATTTTCTGCCAGTACTGCTGGAACTTTATCTGGATTATTTGAACTAGCTGGGTGATATGTTTGGGATCCACTTATGGTTCTTCGGTTTAAAGTGGAAGAGGGATAACCTGAAATAGGAAATGCAGCATCGTGAATTGTTCCTTCTGGTGTTCTGTAATCAGGTTCCCCCGCACTCGGTACGGCATAACCTCCAGAGTGTATATTCAGTGCAACAACTCTTCCCGGGTTGTTATCGACTGCTGTTTGAACCGCTGCATGTCCAGTAGGACAATAACCACAATGTATCCCGGTCCATTCTTCTAGGACAGCATTTCTTGGTTCAACATTGGTGCTTACTTGAGCTGACCCCATAACTGGAATGGCCAATACTCCCACTAATAAAATTTTTGAAATGTTCATACTAATTGAGTTTTTGTTTTTAGGCATACATATATTGTAGATGCCTAAAATTAATAAAAAAAGAAAGCCGAGCCATGCTGACTCGGCTTCCACAATATATCTAAGCTCTTATTACTTGATTACAACATTTTCGGTGTAAACACCAGAATCAGTTGAGATAGTAACGATATAGCTTCCTTTTGCCAAATCAGCAACAGAGAAAGATACGCTGGTTCCAGACTGAGCAGCAAGTACTCGTCCTTGTAAATCCATGATCGCCACAGTATAGTCAGTTCCTTCGGCAGTGAATTCAACGTTTAACACATCAGTAGCCGGGTTCGGATAAACAGACACATCTGCCAATCCAAGGTCGATAAGTCCAGCTGTTGGGCTCTTAAATAATCCCATATCTTCAGCAGCGAAATCACCACCAGATACCAATACATTAGAACTTGCATCTACGATCTGATAACTTCCAACTCCATATCCACTATCAATACCATCACCATATGTATCATAAATAGTGAATGTGTAACAATCACTAGCATTCAAAGTCATGGCCACAGGTGGCTGCGTAGTTGTTGTGTTTGAAGAAAGGTCAGGTCCATAAGGTCCTCCACTGTATACAGTAGCACCTCCACCGTTCTTAACATCCCATGTAGTTTCAGATCCATAACGGTCTGTAACTAAGTTCAATGTAACATCAAGTGATTGTGATTGAGTTGCTAGCGCTACCTCAAATGTAGTAGAACCAGTATTATCAGCAGCGTTATCAGCTACCCCATTTGGGTTTGAAGCAGTTATGTTCAAGGTGTTAGAACCTGCGTTAGGAGTAAAAGTAATTGGATCCAAAGTAATTGTCTGTGTTGCACCAGGAGCAATACTTCCAGTCCAATTCATTACTTGATCAGTACCACCGTTCACATTGTAAGTGATAGTTGCACTTGTCATTGGGTTGGACCCCCAGTTTTGAAGATCAACAGTTGGTGACATTGTTTGAGGACCTGTAGCACAAGCTAATATGTCATCAAGGTTAGAATTCGTGTAAACAAGTTCATCAGTTGTAGTAAATCCGGTTAATGTTGGCTTAATAGAAACGCCAGTTAAGATATTTCCAGCGGCGTTAACACCATCTCCGATGTATGCGGCAATCTCCATCTCAGCAATGTTAATTGGAACACCATTGATGTCAGCTGGCAATACTTGAGAATAAGTCATAGTTGCAGTAGATCCAGAAGACGTAGAGGTAATAGCCTGTCCCCATTGTCCAGTCATAAATCCTCTAAACATGTGCTGGTGATTGTAAACCGTTGGGTAATTAATCCATCCACCAGGGTTGTAGTTACCAGAACCGTAAGTTACTTGTGGCCCTTGAACATTGTTCTGAAGGATAGCAACATTCATCCAGTTAGTAGTGTTAGGAGCATTTGAAGTATAATAATACTCAACAGCTACATCTAATTGACGTGTAACGATATCTAAAGTAGCAGTGATGAACATGTTTACTTCAGAACTTTCTGCAAGAACTGCAGGCACTTTATCATTATCGTTCGTTCCAGCTGGGTGATACGTTTGAGAACCACCAATTGTTCTTCTGTTCAAAGTAGAAGAAGGGTAACCAGTGATAGGGAAAGCACCATCATGTACCGTTCCTTCTGGAGTTCTGTAATCAGGCTCACCAGAGTTTGGAGCAGCATACCCACCAGAGTGGAAGTTAATTGCTACAACGTCACCAGGGTTGTTTACATACGCAGCTTGTACAGCAGCGTGTCCTGTTGGGCAGTATCCACAATGGATACCCGTCCACTCTTCTACTACAGCATTTCTCGCTTCTACAGAAGTGTTAACTTGAGCTGCACCGATTACCGGTAAAGCCAAGGCTCCTGCAATTAAAATTTTAGTAATTTTTTTCATAGTTGTGTTGTTAATTATTAGGGTTTTATAAATTTCGAGTAGCGAATTTCTTGTTTTTTTTAGAGAAATGGAAACAGTTGCCTTTCTATTTTGAGTAATTATTGTAATCCTATTTAACACAAAATGATGGGTTTGAATGAATTGTGTTTTTAATTTGAGCTATAAAACATTTAATCTAAAACCAAATGAGTATCTTTACCGGCTTCAAAAGACCTTATGGCAAAAATTAGAAAACAAGACGCGCTTGACTATCATTCTTCGGGAAAGCCCGGGAAAATAGAAGTTGTTCCCACCAAACCCTATTCTTCACAAAGAGACTTGTCTTTGGCGTACTCACCAGGTGTAGCAGAGCCTTGTTTAAAAATAGCTGAGAACCCTTCGGACGTATATAAATATACCAGTAAAGGAAACCTGGTTGCTGTGATCTCAAACGGAACAGCAGTGCTTGGTCTTGGAGACATTGGGCCTGCAGCATCGAAACCGGTTATGGAAGGAAAGGCGGTATTATTCAAGATATTCGCGGACATAGACGTATTTGATATAGAGGTGGATGCAACATCTATTGATGACTTTGTGAAAACGGTTAAAGCCATTGCTCCCACTTTCGGGGGGATCAATTTGGAAGACATCAAGGCTCCTGAAGCATTTGAAATTGAGAAGAGACTTAGGGAAGAATTAGACATTCCGGTAATGCATGACGACCAACATGGTACTGCAATTATTTCTTCGGCTGCCCTTATTAATGCATTAGAATTAGCACGAAAAAAGATAGAAAAGGTCAAAATTGTGGTTTCCGGAGCAGGGGCGTCGGCATTATCATGTGCAAGGCTTTATTGTTCGCTTGGCGCAAAAAAAGAAAACATTTTTATGTTCGATTCCAAAGGATTACTTTATTCAGAAAGGGATGATCTTGATTTGAACAAAAAAGAATTTGCCGGGCATAAAAAAGAAATTGAATTCAAAGATGCGTTTAAAAAAGCGGATGTGTTCCTTGGATTATCGCGTGGCGGAATCGTTAATAAAGAGATGATCAAAGTAATGGCTAAAGATCCAATTGTTTTTGCCTTGGCAAATCCCGAGCCTGAGATTGCTTATGAAGATGCAACATCTGTTCGGATGGATATAATTTTGGCAACCGGCCGTTCGGATCATCCGAATCAGGTCAACAATGTTCTTGGTTTCCCATTTATATTCAGGGGAGCCCTTGATGTTCGTGCAACTACAATTAATGAAGAAATGAAGCTTGCCGCTGTACAAGCAATTTCTTCACTTGCAAAAGAAACAATTCCTGAAGAGGTGATCGAGGCCTATGGTGAAAAGAACATTTTTTTTGGCAGGGATCAGTTTATTCCCAAACCTTTAGATCCGAGACTCATATATTATGTTGCACCAGCTGTTGCCAAAGCAGCGATGCGTTCCGGTGTAGCAATGAATCCGATAAATGATTGGGAGGCCTATGAAATGGAATTGAAAAACCGACTTGGTCTGGACAATAAGTTGATACGAAACATGACGGAAAAAGGACAGCGATCTCCCAAAAGAGTTGTTTTTGCCGAGGCGGATAATATAAACATCTTGAAAGCGGCTCATACATCATGGGAGGAAGGGGTTGCATTTCCAATATTATTGGGAAAAAGAGAAAAAATTGAATGGCTAATTAACGAATACCAGCTCGAATTTAATGGTGTTGAAATTGTTGACCCGAAGTCGGAGGAGGAGCGAGAAAGACGCAACATTTTTGGGTTGGCTTTTTTTAAGAAGAGAATGCGCAAAGGATTCACCGAGTTTGAATCTATTCAGATAATGCGTGAACGAAATCATTTCGGAGCAATGATGGTCGAAACCGGAGCTGCTGACGCAATGATCTCCGGGTCCAATCGTAACTATAGAGATGTCGTTCGCCCGGTGATTCGAACAGTGGGTTTGGAAAAGGATATAACCAAGGTTGCGGGAATGTATATTTTAAGCACCAAGAGAGGACCTCTTTTCCTGGCAGATACAACAATAAACGTGAATCCTTCAGCAGAAGATATTGCGGAAATCACCTCGAATGTAGCAAAGACCATTCGAAAGTTCAATGTTACTCCAAGAGTAGCACTACTGAGCTATTCTAATTTCGGTTCTTCGATAGGGGATGATGCCAGTAAAATGTCAAAAGCGGTCGAAATTATTAAGCAGAACGATCCTAACTTAATTGTTGACGGAGAAATACAGGCCAATTTCGCCCTGAATAGTGCGTTAATGAATGAAAAATTCTCTTTTTCTGTTCTGGCGAATAAAAATGTAAATACCCTTATATTCCCGAATTTATCGGCCGGAAATATAGCCTATAAGCTGTTGCAGGAAATTACCGAGGGGGATGCAATCGGGCCGGTACTGATCGGGCTAAAGAAATCAATCCATATTTTACAAATGGGGGCATCTGTACGAGAAACAATAAATATGGTTAAAGTGGCAGTGGTGGATGCACAAAACAAATAAAGATGATAGCACAATTAAATGGCAGATTGATTGAAAAGAACCCAACGGAGCTGATCGTTGAATGTGGTGGTGTTGGCTATTCGGTGAAAATTTCCCTGAATACTTTTGGCGCAATAGGAAATGAGGAAAATGTACGTGTTTACACAAAATTAATTGTTCGTGAGGATGCGCAGCTGCTTTATGGGTTTGCGGATACCACAGAGCGAGAAATGTTCAACCATTTGATCTCTGTTTCCGGAATAGGTCCGAATACGGCTATGATAATGCTTTCGTCTTTAATCCCGGAGGAAATATCTGCTGCAATCCAGAATGAAGATGTAACAACGATACAGGGAATAAAGGGGATTGGAGCGAAAACAGCACAGCGTGTTATCGTTGATTTGAAGGATAAAATGTTAAAAATGGTTTTTTCAGGCGAAAATATATTCAAAACGGGCAATACTAATCAATTTGATGCGTTAACAGCATTGGTTTCCTTAGGTTTTGATAAGAAAGCCGCAGAGAAAGCCATTGATAGAGTAAACTCTGGTGAAGAATCTGTGGAACAATTAATCAAGGAAGCCCTGAAAATACTATAATTTGAAACGCTTCATTTTGTTGCATACGAATCTTGTAGCAGCGGCGCTGCTTTTTGTTGCCGTTGGTTGTTTTGGTCAAGCCGATACAAATTTGGTATTTCCCATTTCTAATAATGTAGATCCGACGCAGACTAACCAACAGAGTTTTGATCTGGGAGACCCCACCTCCGTGCAACAAACCATTGTTTACGATCCTGCCACAGGTACATATGTCTTTAGTGAAACAATGGGTACTACGGGCTTGAATTATCGCAATCCATCCATGATGACGCTAGAAGAATATTTGGAATTCGAACGCCAAAAATCAATGCGTGAAAACTGGAAAGACAAGATTGACGAGCAGACTGCAGAAAACCAGCCGTTGGAATTTCCTATAAAAGTACCAAGTAAATTGTTTGCGAATTTTTTCGGTTCGGATCAAATTACGATTCGTCCCCAGGGAAGTGTTGAGCTTGCGTTTGGTGTGAATTCATCACGATATGATAATCCTTTGATCCCCGTAAAACAGCGAAGAATAACGCGTTTTGATTTTGATCCCGAGATCAACCTGAATCTTGTCGGTCAGATTGGAACCAGAGTTAAATTAGGTGTGAGCTATAATACGCAGGCCGCATTTTCATTCGACAACGAAACTAATTTAGACTATAACGGAGATGAAGATCAAATTATTCAGAAGATCGGTCTTGGTAATGTTGCAATGGAGCTGCCCACATCGCTGATTCAGGGGTCTCAAACACTTTTTGGCGTTAGCACCCAGCTGAAATTTGGCAATACTATGGTTGATCTGATCGCTGCTTCATCAAAAGGAAAAAGGAAGGAGATTAATATTACTGGTAAAGCACAAATTCAGGAGTTTGAATTGGGAGCGGACAATTATGAGGTGAATCGCCACTATTTTGTAAACCTTTACCATCACGATCATTACGATGCAGGAATGTCTACACTTCCGATTGTAAATTCCACTATCAATATTACACGAATGGAAGTTTGGTTGACAAATCGAACGAACAATACCGAAAACACAAGGAATATTATCGCCTTCAGTGATTTGGGAGAAGCCCTGCCTGAGAACTGCCAGGGTGATCCGGGTAATTATTCGGGGGAAATACCCGATAATTCAGCGAATGGGTTATACGACTGGGCGTCCGTTCAACCTTTAATACGAGGTTTTTCAAATGCGGTATCTGCGCTAAGCTCCCAGGTTGTATCACCAGGGCCATTTGAGCAAGCGATCGATTATGAAAAAGTGGAGAATGCAAGGAAGCTTACAGAGCAGGAATTCACCTATAATGCGCAATTGGGATTCATTTCGTTGAATTTGCCTTTGAATACGGATGAAGTCTTAGCAGTTGCTTACGAATACACCTTTGGTGGAAATACATATCAGATAGGCGAATTTTCTACAGATGGTGTTGCTGGACAGGATGCATTGATCTTAAAGCTGATTAAACCAACCATTACCAATCCACAAAATAAGGTGTGGGATCTGATGATGAAAAATGTTTATTCAATTGGAGCATATCAGGTAGATCAAACAGGATTCAGGTTGGATTTATTGTATAATAATCCGTCTACGTCCCTTATGGTACCATTTTTTCCAGCTGACGACCTGGGAACAAACATTGAAGGAATAGACGACAAGCAGCTGGTTACGCTTTTGGAAATGGACAAGATCAATGTGAACGGGCAGCCATTTTCGGATGGTGTATTTGATTTTGTGCCAATTCAATTCAACGGTAATCGCGCAGAAAATGGAGGGACAATTAACACAAGAAATGGACGTGTTTATTTTTCCACGATTGAACCATTTGGAAAAACACTAGCAGACAAATTAACTGCGGCAAATGTTTCAAATCTGGTTGTTGATCGTGTAGCTTATACAGAGCTCTATGATTCTACCAAAACCGCTGCCCAGCAAATTCCGAGTAAAAACAGATTCAGCTTTAAGGGAGAATACCAGTCTTCAGTCAGCTCCGATATCCCCTTAAATGCACTTAATGTTCCGGAAGGAGCAGTGTCTGTTACTGCTGGCGGAATAAAACTGACCGAGGGGGTTGATTATACAGTAGATTACAATTTGGGAAGAGTGAAAATTCTCAATGCCGGGATACTGGAATCAAACACACCAATAAAAATATCTATTGAAAGTAATTCAGTCTTCGGTTTTCAGTCGAAATCACTGCTTGGTGCAAGGGTAAGTCACAAGTTCAGCGATCAGTTAAACATTGGAATGACATGGATGCGAATGATGGAACGGCCTGTGACACAAAAAGTGGATATTGGAAGTGAGCCGTTTAAAAATAATGTGATCGGCCTCGACTTTGCCTATAAAACAGAGGTGCCATTTTTAACCAAGCTCGTAGATCTCTTACCGGTAATTTCTACTAAGGAAAAATCTACTTTTTCAATTACCGGTGAATTTGCCCATTTGATCCCGGGGCAGCCAAAAGCAATAAATAAGGAAGGCACCTCCTATATTGATGATTTTGAAGGTTCCCAGAGTACGATAGATCTGAAATCAAATGCTGCATGGCGTTTGGCATCGATCCCACAAGGTCAGTCGGATCTGTTTCCGGAAGCAACTAATAATAACTTGTCTGCGGGGTTTAAGAGGTCCAAAATAGCGTGGTACGTTATCGACCCGTTATTTTACCAAAGTAGTAACCTTACACCACAGCATATTATTGACGATACCGAACAACTTGCCGACAGCCGAATGAGAGCGGTAAGCCTAAAGGATATCTGGCCTAATTTTGATCCTGCGTACGGTACAATTCAAAATGTGTCGTTACTCGAGCTCGGTTACTACCCTAAAGAAAGAGGGATGTATAATTACGATACGACCAGTACTTATAACCCGGACGGAACGTTTGTGAATCCGGAAAATCGATGGGGTGGAATTATGCGGGCATTAACAACGACGGATTTTGAACAAACAAATATTGAGTACATCCAGTTCTGGATGATGGATCCTTTTAACATTGATGCTGAAGCGGTTGATCCCAATTCGATCCATAATGGCGGAGATTTATATTTTAATCTGGGAAATATTTCAGAGGATATACTCCCCGATTCAAGAAAGAGCTTTGAAAATGGTTTGCCCCCTACCGGAACCTCTGTTGATGATAACCTGGATACTACGGATTGGGCAAGAGTTTCAACGCAACAAGTTGTAGTAAACGCGTTTGATACTGATCCAAACTCACGGTTGAATCAAGACGTTGGAATTGATGGATGGAACAATACGGATGAGCAGGTTCATTTTGCCGACTATGTTGCTTGGGTGCAGGCATCCGGTCTTGACGCAGATGTAAAAGCCAGAATGATCGCCGATCCATCCAATGATGACTATAATTATTATCGCGACGATGTTTACGATGTAGAACAGCTGAATATTTTAGAGCGATATAAAAAATACAATGGGATGGAGGGGAATTCGTATACAACAGAGATGTCCGATACTGCAAATGCAGACGGATACCCAACCTTGGGATCAAATTCCCCCGACCTGGAAGACATCAATCAGGACAATAATTTATCGGAAACCGAGAGCTATTTTCAATATAGAGTGAGCCTAAGACCGAACGACATGCAGGTTGGGAAAAACTTTATCACAAGTGTTCAAAATTTCAAAAAAGGAAATGGCGATGTAGAAAAGTGGTATCAGTTTAAAGTTCCGATAAGGGATTTTGAAAAAAAGGTAAATGGCATAACAGATTTTAGGTCCATTAGGTTCATGCGAATGTTCATGAAAGATTTTGATGAGGATGTTGTATTGCGGTTTGCCAGACTGGAATTTATACGTGGAGAGTGGAGGCGTTACTTTGATGATCTGACCGAGCCGGGTGAAGGAGTATATGTTGATCCAAATTTGACAACGTTTAATGTTGGAGCGGTAAACATTCAGGAAAACAGTGAAAGAGCCCCAATACCTTATGTTGTGCCACCTGGCATTCAGCAGGAGGTTGATCCTTCACAAACATATCAGAGGTTGCTGAATGAGCAGTCTTTAAGTCTGGAAGTGTGTAATCTGCAGGATGGTGATGCCAGAGCCGCCTACAGAAATGTGCAGTTTGATGTTCGTGCATATAAAAAATTAAAAATGTTCGTTCATGCCGAGGAGATTGAACAGACCTTGCCACTCGACGACGACGATCTTTCTTTATTCATCCGATTGGGAACAGATTTTGTTGAAAATTATTATGAGTATGAAATCCCCCTGAAAATAACCCCTTTGGGGACGCCAAAAACCCAGGTAGAAATCATCTGGCCGGAAGACAATTTTGTTGAAATCGTATTTGACGACCTTTTGGATTTGAAAAAAGAACGAAATGAGCTCATAAATAGTGGTTCCAGCTCGGTATCGTATTTGGTGGAATATATTAAAAAAGATCCTGAAAATGCAGAACGAATTCTTCGGGTAAAAGGAAGTCCGAACTTACAGGGAATAAAAACGATGATGATCGGTATCAGAAATCCGCATAAGAATTCCCACACTTTAAACAACTGGACCGAAGACGGCCAACCCAAATGTGCGAATGTCTGGGTAAACGAGCTAAGACTAACGGATTTTGTGAGTGAGGGGGGGTCTGCCGCCGTGGCACAAATGCAGTTGCAGCTGGCTGATTTTGCA
>Ga0315334_10000394_pt1 | contig 26756 bp, 25 predicted proteins | sample M150034915metaG_FD_205555 | JGI IMG/M metagenome (GOLD analysis project Ga0315334, IMG submission 205555) | Ammonia-oxidizing marine archaeal communities from Monterey Bay, California, United States - M1 500m 34915 | ecosystem: Environmental > Aquatic > Marine > Intertidal zone | place: USA... | reverse complement strand
TATATTTTTAACTAATGATGCGACAAGAAAAGAGTTTATCAATCTAATTTAAATTAGTGCATTAAATCATTATTTTGTCGAAGGGATTGTCCTTTTAATTATTTTTGTTTCGAATTTAATTTTTTCTCAAAATGTCCGATAATTTTTTTGAAGAGTCAACAGCAGCTTTAGGCACGATATTCACCATTATAGCATTAGGTATAATTGTGAGTATACTAATCTGGGGCTAATCATATTGTATTAATTTCTTTCTATGCCATTTAATGCGGTTTTCTCGCATATTATCAAACGACGTCTGCCGCGAATTCAAAGATTTTCAGAGGACTCATTGCTATGCCAAAACGAATCTCTTAAATTTCTTGTTGACAATGCGAAAGAGACCATATTCGGACAAGCAAATAAGTTCAATTCAATTCGTTCAATTAAGAGCTTTCAGGATCGAGTCCCTCTTTCAAATTATGACTCATTAAAACCATATATTGATCGCGAGCTAAAAGGAGAAGAGAGCGTGCTCTGGCCTGGAAAAACAAATTGGTTTGCAAAAAGTTCCGGAACAACCTCCTCAAGACAAAAACTTCTGCCTATCACCGTAGATTCTCTTTATGAAAATCATTATGCAGGAGGTAAGGACCTACTTGCCATGTATTATCAGAATTTTCAGAATAGAAAACTGTACAACGCTAAACATCTCATTGTAGGTGGTAGCACACAAATTAATTCATTGTCCAACGACACAAGTATTGGAGATCTGTCTGCTTTTATTGTGGAGAACTTACCCTGGTGGACTGAAATAAGACGCGCTCCAAAACGAGAAATTGCTTTAATGAACGACTGGGAGGAAAAGCTAGATAAAATGGCTAAAGCCACAATGAAAGAGAATATATGTATAGTTGCTGGCTTACCGAGCTGGACTCTCATACTCATGCATAAAATCCTGGATATAAGCGGCAAGAAAAACATTCATGAAGTTTGGCCTAATTTAGAGCTTTATATTCATGGCGGAATGAATATGGAACCATATCGCAAGGCCTTTGAACAAATTTTTCCTAATCCTCAAATGAATTATGTGGAAGCATATAACGCTTCAGAGGGCTATTTTGGTTTTCAGGACCAAATTGATTCTAAAGATCTTCTTCTACTTTGTGATTCCCATATCTTTTTTGAATTCATTCCTATGAATGAATTCGATGAAATTAACAGTAAAACGGTATTGTCTTTAAAGGATGTGGAGATAGATCAGGAATATGCAATTGTTATTTCAACCTCTGCAGGTTTATGGAGATATATTATTGGCGATACCATAAAATTTGTAGAAAAATCACCATTTCGATTTAATATCACGGGAAGAACAAGTCAATACATCAACGCTTTCGGTGAAAAATTAATTGTATCTCATGCCGAAAATGCAGTTGCCGAGGCGAGTAATCTAAATCAGGTAAAAATCATTGATTACACCGTTGCTCCGTTCTTTTCAGACCAATCAGGGATTGGAGGTCACGAATGGGCTATCGCATTTAAAGACCCTCCACAAGATCTTGAAAAATTTAAGCTGGACTTAGACCATTTCCTTAAAATACAGAACGGAGATTATCAAGGGAAAAGAGATGCTTCAATAAATATGGCTTTACCGATAGTCAATAGTGTACATCCTTCTACATTTGAAAATTGGTTAAAGCAAAAAAACAAATTGGGTGGTCAGCATAAAATACCCAGACTTAATCAGGACAGATTATTTTTGGAGGAAATTCATGAAATAAGTAATAAAATGGCAATAAATTCATACATTTATTAATGTTTCAGAAGTTGCTCTTATTGATTTTCCTGTGGGGATTTCAACATATTGCTACTACCCAAAACCTCATTCCCAAATACACATATTCAAAAGATATTTCTATTAATTATTGGGTCCCCGATAATGTAGGAAACATATACGTTTATGGAAACGACATTCTTGAAAAAATGTCAAATGGGCAGCTACCAAGTTTCTCTCAGAGTATTAAATCAGTAGGTGAAATTGAGCAGATTCTTCCTATAAATGCCCTTAAAACTCTCCTTTTTTCTGAAACCCAGCAGCAGCTTTGTTTTATCGATAATACACTAAGTATTAATGGCAGCTGTATTGACCTGGAAAAATTCAATATTCAGAATGCACTCCTTTGTGCCACTTCCAGCAGACCTAATTTGATTTATGTATACGATCAGATTAACTCTTCTCTTTTTTTAATTGACATCAACTCAAAATCGATTGTGCAAACTATACCAAATCTGGAAGGAGTAATTGGCATTCCATTAGAAATCTCAGAACTTCTTGAGCACAACAACAATCTGTTCATAAAAACAAAAGACAACCACGTATATGAGCTGGACATGTTCTTGAATTTTAAACAAGAATTGGCATTACTCCATAAACACTTACTTTTTTGGAAGGACTACATTGTTGATTTTCAAAACGACGAAATTATTTTAAATCATCTGCTTTCTGACAAAATAAAAACAATCCCTCTTGAGGATATTAGTGCTGAAGTTCTTAAAATAAACGGGGATTCTTTTTATTTTAGTACTGCAAAAAAGATTATGGTTTATGAATTAATTCCTCTTTAATCTTAATGCGCTTTAATCAATTATCGTAACTTAGCAACTTGTAAATTTTTGAACTATGCACATTGCTGTAGCAGGAAATATCGGATCGGGAAAAACAACACTAACAAATCTGCTTTCTAAGCATTACGGCTGGGAAACACATTTCGAAGATGTAGACCATAACCCTTATCTAAATGACTTTTATCACGATATGCAACGCTGGTCATTTAATCTGCAGATTTATTATTTAAACAGTCGATTTACGCAAGTTCAAGAAATTAAAAAAACAGAGCATACGGTTATTCAGGATAGAACCATTTATGAGGATGCATTTATTTTTGCTCCAAATCTTCATTCTATGGGCCTCATGACAACCCGAGATTTCGAAAATTATTTCTCCCTATTCAATTTGATGGACTCTTTTGTTTCACCCCCTGACCTACTCATCTATCTAAGAGCAAGTGTTCCTACTTTGGTCAATCAAATTCAGCAAAGAGGTAGAGAATATGAAGAAAGTATACGACTGGATTATTTGAAAAGACTGAATGAAAGGTATGAAGCCTGGATCTCAACCTATGACAAAGGCAAAATGCTGATTATTGATATTGACAATAATCGTTTTCCGGAAAACCAGGAAGATTTAGGAAAAATAATTCATTCCATAGATGCCGAAATCCACGGCTTATTCTAATTAAATATCATGATTGTAATCACTGGTGCAGCAGGATTTATAGCGAGTTTTCTGGCCCAAGAATTAAATCAAATAGGTCACAGGGATTTGATTCTCGTGGATGACTTTACAATTGAGAAGAAAAATGACAATCATAAAAACATCATCTGTTCTCATAAAGTTCAAAGAGATGATTTTATAGATTGGCACAATACAAACACTCCTGAAATTGAAGCTGTTTTCCATATAGGTGCAAGAACTGACACTACTGAAATGGACCATAAAGTTCACGAACGACTTAACCTGGAGTATAGCAAGTCCATTTGGGAACTTTGCGTCAAGACACAAACTCCACTGATCTATGCAAGTAGTGCTGCAACCTACGGCCTTGGAGAGCTCGGGTATTCAGACAATCATGAATTGGTGCATAATCTAAAACCACTGAACCCCTATGGAGAATCCAAAAATGAATTTGACAAATGGGCATTAAAACAAAACTCACAACCGCCCTTTTGGGCAGGATTAAAGTTTTTCAATGTATATGGTCCAAATGAGTCCCATAAAGGCCGAATGGCAAGTGTGGTATATCATGCTTTTCATCAAATAAAAGCCACTGGAGAAATGAAATTATTTCGTTCTCATAATCCCAATTTCAAAGACGGTGAACAGTTAAGAGACTTTATATATGTGAAAGATGTGGTGAGTATATGTTTGTTTCTTTATGAGAATCAAAAACAATCAGGCCTTTATAATGTAGGAACGGGTACGGCAAGATCCTTTATCGATCTCGTCAGCAGTACATTTAAGGCCCTTCACCTAGAACCAAATATTTCCTTTATTGATACACCTGAAGATATACGTGATAAGTATCAGTATTTCACCGAAGCGGATATGAATAAGCTCAAATCGGACGGTTACACAAAACCGTTCTATTCTCTGGAAGACGGTATTGAAGATTATGTTCAGAATTATCTCAATAGTTAGTTTTGTTCATTATATGTTCATAAATATTCGATTAAGCTTTTATTTTTACTCTAATTCGAGTAATTTTGTTACTCAATGTTAGATGCGTTAATTACATCAAAGACAAGAGTACGGCTGCTGGTTAAGTTTTTTTTAAACCCAACCATGAAAGCATACTTGCGAGAATTAGCAAGTGAATTCGATGAAAGCACCAATTCGGTTAGACTCGAACTTAACCGCTTAAAAGAAGCTGGACTTTTGGAAAGCGAGGCTAAAGGAAATCTTGTCATGTATAATGCGAAGATCTCTCACCCCTTATATCCTGAAATAAGAAGTATCGTAAATAAAATTACTGGTATTGATTCCATCATAGAATCTGTAATTGAACGTTTAGGCTCAGTTGATGAAGCCTATTTAATTGGTGACTACGCGAGAGGTCAGGATACCGGAATTATCGATGTGATATTGATAGGTGACGTAGATAAAGCGTACTTGCATGAATTAATTGAGAAAGCTGAAGTTTTGGTTCAAAGAAAGGTCAGAGCACTTGTGATGACTTCCGATGAGCTAAATGAATATTTGAATAAACAAAACGGACATTCTTTACTTCTTTGGAGTAAAGAATGAATAAACAATAGACTAAAAAATTCTACTTAGCACATCAAGTATATGTGACTGAGAATAGCGAAGCCATAACATGATTATAGACTTAATAGCCTTAAAAGACCCCTCGGTAAAGCGCCATATTGCTAAAACAATTACCTGGCGTATCATTGGAACACTGGATACTATGCTTATTGGCTGGTTAATTACTGGCGACTTTATTATGGGCTTAAAAATAGGTGGTGTTGAAATCGTTACAAAAATGATATTATACTTTTTACACGAAAGAGCATGGTATCGAATTAATTTAGGGCTTCCACACAGAAAATCTGATAAAAATGAATAATCTGAAATACCAAAGCTATGAAGTAGCTCGAAAAGATTATCAAGACAGAAACAAACACCGATCTTTTGTAATCTGGTTTACGGGATTATCGGGTTCCGGTAAATCCACTATTGCCAACGCCCTTAATTCGTATTTATTCCAAGCTGGATATCACTCCCTTGTATTAGACGGAGACAATACCAGGATGGGAATCAATAAAGATCTATCATTTAACAAGAACGACAGATCTGAGAATATTCGACGTGTTTCCGAAATCGCCAAACTATTTATTCAAAATGGTCAAATTGTAATTACCGCTTTCATATCTCCTTTCGAAAAAGACCGATTACATGCAAAAAATAACATTGGACATGCTGATTTTATTGAGGTTTTTATTGATTGTCCTCTAGAAGAATGTGAAAAAAGAGATGTGAAAGGATTATACAAAAAAGCAAGAAGAGGAGAAATAGAAAAATTTACAGGAATCTCAAGCCCCTTTGAATCTCCAAAGAATTGCGATATTCGCATCGAATCACAAAAACAAGGCATAGAAGAATCTGTTAATCAAATACTCCAATTTCTAAAATCACACAAATGGCTTCCTACAGACTAGAACATATAGAGGAATTAGAAGCAGAATCGATTTACGTTATACGAGAGGCGTTCGCTCAGTTTGACAATCCCTGTATTTTGTTTTCAGGAGGTAAGGATTCGATTGTAGTCACTCATCTTGCAGTAAAAGCATTTACTCCAGCGCGTATTCCATTTCCACTGGTTCACATCGATACAGGGCATAACTTTCAGGAAACTCTGGACTTTCGGGATAAACTGGTAAAACGCATCGGCGCTCAATTGGTAGTTGGATCTGTCCAACAAACCATTGACGAAGGTAAGGCTTCTGAAGAAACTGGAGCATATGCGAGTCGTAATACCGCACAGATACCTACCCTGCTGGACACAATTGAAAAGAACAAGTTTGATGCTGCAATGGGCGGAGCACGTCGAGACGAGGAAAAAGCAAGAGCTAAGGAACGTTTTTTTTCTCATCGAGATGATTTTGGACAGTGGAACCCAAAAAATCAAAGACCCGAATTATGGAATCTGTTTAACGGTAAAAAGAATTTTGGAGAACATTTTCGTGTATTCCCAATTAGCAACTGGACAGAAATGGATATCTGGCAATACATAAAGAAAGAACAAATTGAGCTTCCTAGCTTGTATTTCTCACATGAAAGGGATGTTATTCGTCGAGGCAATACCATTTTGGCACACTCACCTTTCATTACATTAAAACCTAATGAACAAGTGACCAAAGAGCGTATTCGATTCCGGACTATTGGAGATTTGACAATTACTGGAGCAGTAGAATCCAATGCAAGCTCATTGGATGATATTATACTTGAAGTGGCTGCTGCAAGGGAAACAGAACGAGGAAATCGAGCTGATGATCAGCGTTCAGAGGCTGCAATGGAAGAACGTAAACGCGAAGGATATTTTTAAGATGAAAGGAGAAATTTTAAGATTTACAACAGCAGGAAGTGTAGACGACGGCAAAAGTACTTTAATCGGTCGCTTATTATACGATTCGAAAAGTATATTCCAAGATCAATTGGCATCGATTGAAGCTACAAGTAAAAGAAAAGGATTGGATGAAATCGATTTTTCCTTATTAACTGATGGCTTAAAAGATGAACGTGAGCAAGGAATCACTATTGATGTAGCCTACAGGTATTTTACCACACCAAAACGCAAGTTCATTATTGCTGATACTCCTGGACACATCCAGTACACACGGAATATGGTAACCGGTGCTTCTACCGCTAATGCTGCCCTGATTTTAATTGACGCAAGAAATGGTGTGGTGGAACAGACAAAAAGACATAGCTATATAGCATCCCTACTGCAGATACCACATGTCATTGTATGCATTAACAAAATGGATTTAGTCGATTTCAAAAGGGAAGCTTATAATGAGATTATTGAATCCTATAGTGATTTTGCATCCAAATTAGATATACAGGATTTTAAATTCATACCGATTTCTGCCCTAAAAGGAGATAATGTGGTCAATCGGTCCGAAAACATGCCTTGGTACGAAGGCCCAACATTACTTTATTCGCTAGAGAATATTCAGGTGGCAAACGATACGAATCATTTAGATTTCAGATTGTCGATTCAGACAGTAATAAGACCCAAAACCAAAGAGCATCATGATTTCAGAGGATATGCAGGGCGTATCTCAAGTGGAATTCTAAGAGTGGGTGATGAAATAACCGTTCTACCCTCTCAGCTGAAAAGCACCGTAAAAATGATACATGGGGCTCAAGGCGAAGTGAATGAAGGATTTGCACCTCAGTCCGTGTGTATTGAACTGGAGGATGATCTGGACGTTGGTCGCAGCTCCATGATTGTAAAAAACAACAATCAACCCAATCAAAATCAGGAAATTGATGCCATGATTTGCTGGCTAGGAGACCAACCGATGAATCTGAATAATAAGTACATCATTAAACACACAACTATTGAAGGACGAGCACTTATCAAAGAAATTGTATATAGCCTTGATTTAAATACTATATCAAGACGCACAGGAGAAACTCAAATTAAGATGAATGATATCGCTCGCATCAAATTGAAAACAAATACCCCTTTGTTTTACGATGCATATAGAAAAAACAGAGCAACGGGTTCCTTCATTTTAATTGATGAAAATAATTTTAATACAGTTGGCGCTGGAATGATTAATAGTTAATCGTTTTTAACTTTATTTAAAATAATCGGAAACATTGTAAAAGAATAATAGAAATAAAATTAAATCAAATGCTTAAAAACTGGATAAAGAAAACATTAAGAAAAAGAGGGTTAATCTTGTCTCCATACGACCCGCACCTTGAATCTGTTAAACTTGTTGAAAACAACTGGCTCATGAATCAAAATATTGACATTGTAATTGATGTAGGAGCTAGTACTGGTGGTTATTCTAGAAAAATATCAAAAATCATTAAGGACGCAGAAATTTATAGTTTTGAAGCGCTTCCCGATTCGTACAAAAAATTAATAGAACGGAATAAGGATTTGAAAAATTTTTACGCTGTTAATACAATTCTTTCAGAAACGGAAGGAGAAGTGGACTTTTATGAATGTGTAACACACACTGGCTCAAGTTCGTTATTAGAAATGTCTGATATTCTCAAATCTGGTTATACTAATGATTTCAATAATCGATTAATAAAATTGAAATCTACTACATTAGATAACTATTTTAAGAACAAAAATATATTAAACAAAAAAATTATTTTAAAAATAGATGTTCAAGGTGCAGAACTCATTGTTTTAAAAGGAGGGGTGAATTTGTTGAAATCCGTGCACTTAGTGTATTGTGAAATAAACTTTTCAGAGACATATAACGGATGTGTGTTGTTTGCGGATATATACGCTTTTATGGTTGAACATGGATTTCAGCTAAAAGGCATTGAAAATGTTTCTAAAAGCATAAAGAACGGAGACTTTTTACAAGCGGATGCTTATTTCGTTAAAAATTAAATGGCTAATTAGAAGAAATTAAATTAGTAGTAAAACTTAAAGCAGGCAACAATTTTATTTAACACAGGCAATATTAAAATTTGATTTTATGAAAAAAAGAATGAAAGGTTTATTGAAGAGGATATTACTTTCTATTCCGATTTTAAACACCAAAGTTAAACGATATATTTATTTGAATAAATTGGTTTTAGATGCAGGATTTGAACCAGGTCACTTTTACAGTACTGTACCAAATTTGAAAGAACTAATTGAAAATCAAAAAATACTTTTTCAGGAAAAAGATATTCATAGTATTGATATGAATGAGAAACACCAGCTAGAATTACTTTTGAATTTAAAAGAATATTATGCTGAGTACCTTTATCATAGCGAAAACAGTGATCAATTAAATTATCGTTATAAAAAAGAAGGAGCATTCTATAGACATTCAGATAGTGTATTTCTGTATTCTATGATAAGGCATTACAAGCCAAAAAGAATTATTGAAGTTGGTTCTGGTCACTCATCTGCAATAATGCTAGATACCAATGAACATTTTTTAAACAATCAAATAGAACACACTTTTATTGAACCCTATCCACAAAGACTTGAAGACACATTAAAAGGTGTGGATTACGAAAAAAACAAAATTATAAAATCCGATGTTCAATCGGTTGAATTAACTGTATTCGAAGCATTAGAAGAAAACGACATATTGTTTATTGATTCAACGCATGTATCAAAAATAGGAAGTGATGTAAATTATTTAATTTTTGAGGTAATACCGAGATTAAAACCCGGTGTATTAATTCATTTTCATGACATCTTTTATAATTTTGAATATCCGAAAAAATGGATTCTACAAAACAGATACTTCTGGAACGAAATATATTTGGTCAGGGCTTTTTTAATGAATAATAATAATTACAAAATAGAGCTTTTCAATTCATATCTTCATCACATTAACAGGCCATGGTTTGAAAAAGAAATGCCTGAATGTTTAAAGGGTTTCGAAAGAGGTATCGGATCTATTTGGATTAAAAAAACAATTTAACCAGCCACAATTATTTTAATAATATTCTTCTGTTTAAAGAGTCCAAGGAATGACAATAATCAGTATTAATTTATTTAAGATTATTGGCAACTAGCAAAGCATTAAATGTAATGAAATGGACTACAATTGCGAATTTTTCGCAATATATCATTTCATTCGCCCTATCCGTTGTTCTTGCCAGAATTTTAACACCGAGAGAATATGGTCTAACAGCAACAATCGCCATATTTATAGTCCTGTCAAAAACATTTATTGACGCAGGATTGTCAATTCCAATCGTACAACGAAATGACATTAACGACAATGACCTGAGTACTGTTTTTTGGTTTAATTTATTTGTTTCGTTATCAATTTATGCATTACTATTTTTTTCTGCACCATTAATTGCCGCATTCTTTAGCGAACCTATTTTGATACCAATTACGAGACTCATAGGGTTGAATTTGGTATTCAATTCTGCTGGCATCATCCAAAATGCATTACTGATAAAAGATCTAAATTTAAAAAAACAGGCCATATTAAACTTAGTGGCACTGTCATTATCAGTAATTGTGGCAATTTGGATGGCTCTAAATAACTATGGAGTTTATGCAATAGTAGGTCAAATACTCACAAATTCAATTGTTTTAAATTTGTTATTATGGATAACGTCAAAATGGCGACCATTATATGTTTTTGATAAAAAATCATTTTTAAAATTATGGAACTTAGGGTCTAAAGTATTGATATCCAATTTAATAACTAATTTCATTGGCAATATTGACGCTTTTATAATTGGAAAACTATATGGCATAAATCGACTGGGCTTATATTCAAGAGCAAAAAGTCTTGTTAATGTGCTTAATAGTATTTTCGTTGGCAGTCTGAATTCTCTTGCATTTTCGCTTCTTTCAAAGAATAATGAAGATTTTAATGAATTTGTTAGACTTCATAAAAAAATATTTTCTCATAGTTTTTTTCTATTAATAATTATAACCATACTTATTTCCTCTAATTCAGAAGCTATAATCATTTCCCTTTACTCTGAAAAATGGAGAGCTTCGATAGAGATTTTAGAAGTTATGATTTTCTTATTATTTCCAATTTTTACCAACGCATTTAGCTCTCAAACGTTACTGGCTTTAGGTGATGGCTCTCTTTATTTGAAATTATTTCTAATAAAAAAAGTTTTGATATTTCTAGTTTTACCCGTAGCATATTTTTTTGATTTGCAAACGTTTATCTACTGTTTTGTTGGAATAAATTTATTCAACTGTTTAATCGATTTCTACGTTTTATCCTCTCGACTGAAAATTAAATTTAAATTTTATTTTAGTGACTTCAAAATCATAATACCTATTACCATAATTGCCTTCAGTATTTACAATTTAATTAGTAATTTATTTACTGAAAAATATATTATAATTATGTTTGTTAGCTTATTTACAAGTTTTACACTTGCTATATTATTTTTAGAGTTTTTAAAACCCAGTAATTATATTAGTGTTAAAAAAATATTTTTAAGTCAAATGAAAACCATTTTGAAAAAAAATCAATAACTCATATTTGATAGATTCAAATAATTGATAGAAAAGATTTTTATAATAAAACAAAATACATATTCCATATATTAATAAATGAATGATAATGGCATCAAATAATAATAAAAAAGCACTCGTATTGGGTGCGGGTGGCTTCATAGGAAGTCACATGGTAAAACGACTCAAATCAGAAGGGTTTTGGGTTAGAGGAGTTGATCTAAAATATCCAGAGTATGCAAAGTCTGAAGCGGATGACTTTGTCCAAGGAGACTTAAGAGATCCTATCTTAGTTAAAAATGTAATGAGCGATCATCATTGGAACGAGGTATATCAATTTGCTGCAGATATGGGTGGTGCCGGATTTGTATTTACTGGTGAAAATGATGCGGATATTATGCATAATTCCGCTTTGGTGAATCTAAATGTTGTACATCAAGCTGCGAATGATAAGAATACGGACAGAATTTTTTATTCCTCATCAGCTTGTATGTATCCAGAACACAATCAACTTGATCCTGACAATCCGAATTGCACCGAAGAATCTGCTTATCCCGCTTGTCCCGATTCAGAATATGGCTGGGAAAAGCTTTTCAGCGAACGAGTTTTCCTCGCCTTCATGCGGAATTACGGAATCACTGTAAGAGTTGCGAGGTATCATAACATTTTTGGTCCGGAAGGCACTTGGGATGGAGGAAGAGAAAAAGCTCCTGCAGCAATGTGTCGTAAAGCTGCTTTAGCTCAAAACGGTGAATCAATAGAAGTATGGGGGCCTGGTACTCAGACAAGATCCTTTTTATATATCGACGAATGCATAGAAGCAACTATTCGATTTATGCGAGGAGATTTTGTAGGACCAGTGAACATTGGTTCAGAAGAAATGATTGCCATGAATGATTTTGCCAGAATGGCAATTCAAGTTTCTGAAAAAAACTTAGATGTCTACAATATTGATGGTGAGGACTTCTTTAACAAGTATGGTCATAAATGCCCAATTGGAGTAAATGGTCGTAATAGCGACAATTCTCTTTATTTTGAAAAAATTGGATGGAAAGTATCTCAACCCCTAATTGAAGGGATGGAAAAAACATTTAAGTGGATCAGTCAACAGATTGAAGGCAAAAGGTAACCAGTCTAATTGATTATTCAGAAAATATATAGCAAATTATGGTATGCCTATTTTAAAGTATTTGTATTACTCTATGGAATATATGTAAGAACATTAATTTTTCTATCACCAATTCTAAAGACACCTAAGAATAAATATAAATTACACCTTTATCCATATGCTCAGAAGGGAAGTGACGGATACACGAGGAGATTTGAGGAGTTTTTTCCTTTTTTAGAGCAAGACAATATCAAATTTCGGGTCCATGATATTTGTAGTGACGAAGAATATAAGAATGCATTTACTGGAAAAAAGTCAAAGTATTATTTATTTCTTCTTAAGGTATATCGAATTAGAATAAAACAAACACTTCAAATAAGACATGCCGAAAAAGCATTTGTACATAGAAATTTGTTTCCCTTTTATTACGACCAAAAAAATCCTTTACTGGAAAAATTAGCCTTTAAATTATGTAATGAAGTGGTTTATGATTATTGGGATTCAGTATGGATACATAATGAAGAATTAAATAAACGCACTCTTCAATTTGCATCAACAATTTCGGTAGCAAATGAGTTTCTATATAATCATTTTTCACAATCACATTCAAATGTGAAATATTTTAATATTGGCATTAATTTAAAAAAATATTTACCTAAAACTGAGTACCCTAAATTAACTGAAGAATTACGGCTATTTTATACAGGCAGTCCCGGTAACGTAAAACAAATGCTCAAACAAATAGGTAGCTACCTTGTTGAATTTTCAAATCATCATAAGATGAAATTAATTCTTGTTTCTTCTAGACCTCAGTTGCACGATGGAATTATTATTGAGCACCATTATTTTAAAGAAAGTACGTTTTTTGAATTATTGAATTCTACCGATGTAGGCATTTATGCTTTGGATGATTCAGTAGCCACCCGAGGTAAAATGGCCATGAAAATATTAGATTATGCAGGGACAGGACTTCCTATATTAGCGACAAAATATGGAGTAAGTCCCCACTTAATAGACAATGAGAATGTCTTTTTTTGCCATTCGAGAGAAGACTGGATCAATAATTTATCCTGTTATAATGAAAATAGGGAATTGAGGGAAAAAATAGGCAGAAATGCCAGATTGATGGTTGAAAATTTTCATTCTCTCAAATCTTCTTATCTTGAATTCAAATCATTATTTAAAGCACTATGATTACACCAAAAAAAATATTAGTTCTCGCTCCACACACCGATGACGGTGAATTGGGAGCTGGAGGGGCAATTAGTTATTTCATTGAAAACGGAGCAGAAGTCTTTTATGCCGCTTTTTCCACAGCGGAAGAATCTGTCCCTGAAGGATTCCCAAAAGACATCCTAAAATCCGAAGTCAAGGAAGCCACTAAAACTCTAGGTATTAAAGAGTCTAATTTATTTATATACGGTTATCAAGTTCGAAAATTGAATTACAGTAGACAGGAAATTCTTGAAACACTTGTTTCGTTAAAGAAACAAATTCAACCTGACTTGGTATTTCTCCCCAGTTTAAAAGACATTCATCAAGATCATAGTACTATTGCTCAAGAAGGTTTAAGAGCGTTCAAAAACACGAGTATCTTAGGTTATGAGTTAATATGGAACAACTTGTCTTTTGATACGACATCATTTATTCCACTTGATAAAAGACATGTTGAAGCCAAAGCACAGTCATTGAAGGCGTATAAATCACAAGGTATAAGAGATTATATGTCGACAGAGTTTATTTTTTCATTAGCAAAAAGTAGAGGGGTACAAATCGGAACAGAATATGCTGAGGCCTTTGAAGTAGTTCGTTTAATTGTAAAATGAAACAACAAAAAGTTCTATTTCTATTAGATAACCCATATTCTAACGACAGAAGAGTTGTTCGTGAAGCTGAAGCATTAAATCAATTAGGTGGTTTTATTGTTCAGGTAATTGCGACTTCAAGTAGGCAATATTCCAAAGAAGAAATAATAAATGGAGTAAATATTCAACGCATTTTTCTTTCTGATTTGACAGATCCAAAGAATCTTAAAGCACATTCTCGTTATGCTGATTTAATAGCAAAAACCTACGAATTTGACATTATTCATGCACATGATCAGGTCATGCTTAATATTGCAGTAAAGCTAAAAAAGATAACTGGAAAGAGAATTATTTATGACTCTCACGAATTATTTAGATGCTGGCCATTAAATACTTCAGCGAAGGGCTTTACAATGCTAAAATCAAAGATTGTAAGAAGAATATTAATCAATAGAGAGGCGAAAAATATAAAAAAAATTGATGGTTTAATTACGGTTAACGAGTCTATCCGAAATGATATAAATACTCATTTCAATTTAAATGTTCCTTCAATTTCAATTAGGAATGTACCAGAAGTTCCTTCTAATTCACTAGAAAGCAACATATTAAGAGAAGAGTTCAATATCAATAGAGAAACAAACTTGTTGGTCTATATTGGTGCTAATGTATACCCAAATACGATAAATATCGAACAAGTAATTGATCATTTTTCAAACCAAGACAATACAGTCTTCATTATTATTGCCAAATTGAATTGGGCTCAAAAAGAAGTTGAAAAATATGTTCGTTCCATTAAAGCAAAAAATATTTTTTTTAGGGATGTGGTTCCTCCAAATGAAATCCCAACTTATTTAAGCGGTGCTGATGTTGGTATTGTTTCTTCATGGAACAAGCAGGATTTGTCATATTGGTATGGATTGGACAATAAATTATTTGAATACATGATGTCCAACGTACCAATTTTAGCGACCCGACAGCCCGAATATATCCGAATCGTGGAAAAATATAATTTAGGCGAATGTATCAATCCTGAAAAAGAAAATTTTTATTTGGCTTTTAAGAGAATTATTTCTAATAAAACTGAGTATAAAACCAATATTCAAATAGCCAAAAAATTCCTGAATTGGGAAAATGAGTCAAAAATATTACTAGACTTTTATAAAAGAATTTTGTTTTGATTGTTTCAGCTCACCAACCTCATTATTTACCATGGATAGGATATTTCAATAAGATATATCTTTCCGATGTATTTATGTTAATGAACAATCTAGTATATACAAATAAGGGGTATATCAGTAAAAATAGGATATTGACCAATAAAGGATGGAGATACATTACAGTTCCATTGATTAAACCAAATGGATATCAAACTAAAATAAATGAATTACTAATTGAGAATGAAAGTCAAGCCAATTGGCGAGTAAAACACCTTCGTACGATTAAACACCATTATGAAAAAGGAAAAGGGTTCTCTAGTTTCTTTCCTATACTGGAGAATGAATTACTGAAAGACTCATTAAATTATTTTGATCTTCAACACAACCTCATTAAAAGTATAATGGACTATTTAAAAATTAATACTGTAATTCAGTTGGGGTCCGAAAAAAACACTTTTGGAACGAAAGAGAATGAGTTAATAATAAATATTTTAAAAGATTCAAATTGCAATCAGATGCTACTTGGAATTGGCGCATCAAATAATTATGTAGATAAATCCTATGTAACAAATAAAGGGTATAGCTTATTAAGACAAGATTTTAATCATCCATTTTATAAACAACCTTATAAAAATGAAATCGTTAATGGGTTATCAATTGTTGATCTAATTTTCAATACATCAAGAGAAGAAGCAGAATACATTGTAAAAAATTGTGGAAAAACCATCCCGTTAAATGAGTGATTTAAACAAACTTTATCTGGATATTCATAACAAAATGAAATCCGAACACGGCTTTTCATCAAAAGCTTTATGGGGCAGTGAAAATAGCCAACGAATTAGATTTGAAATATTGACTAAATGTATAAGTCCAACAAAATCAAAGATAAAAATTCTTGATATCGGGTCTGGATTAGGTCATTTGTATAGCTATTTAATTGAAAGAGGATTTGATATCGACTACACTGGTCTTGAAATTAACGAATCCTTTATTGAACAATCCCAAAAGACATTTCCCAATGCCAAGTTCATATTAGGTGATATTAATCAATTAAAAAAACTGGATGAAGTGTATGATTACTCATTTGCAAGTGGCATCTATAATTTGGGGATAAAAGAAGAAACACAAAATTCTTTTGTAGAAGATTTTAAGTTTATTCTGGATAGAACAAAACGAGCTTGTGGGGTTAATTTTCTTTCTTCAAACTCGAAAAATCAAGACAATATATCAGTGTATCATAAGCCCTCAGAAATAATAAGTTTGGTAGAAGAAAAATTGTCAAGTAAATATGAAATTTGCCAAAATTATTTACCTAATGATTTTACTGTTTTTATATTAAAAACATAGATTTATATATAACTTATATTAGAATAGGATTATGTGGAATAAAATACCCGCAAAATTCAAAATCAGAAAAAATATAAGTATCGTAGATGACTCAAATATTGTAGCAAACAAAAATTGGGTATAAATTCTTTAAAAGAATATTTCAAATTGAAAAAAATATTAATACTAGCAAACGATTTTTATCCATCAAGCAAAGTTGCTGGATTTAGACCTTATGGTTGGTTTAAATATTTTAATGAAAACGGGTATTATCCAATAATAGTTACAACTGCTCTAAATTTAGAAGATTGTACGTCAGAAAATGAAGATGAGGGAGGAGAAGGAGAGATTTTATATGCGAAATATCATGAACCATTAAATAGAAAACTCGAAAGAAAATATAATTCACTATTTTTTAGTTTATGCAGAAAATTCATAACTATTTACGTTGAATCAACATTGTTTTATTTCAATAATAAATATAGAAGCACTATTTATTATTCAGCTAAGGATTATTTAAAAACTCATAAAGATGTTCATTTAATTATTGCCACAGGCGGACCATTCATATTATTTAAATTCGCCTATTTATTATCAAAAGAATTTAGTGTCCCTTGGGTTGGTGATTATAGAGACACATGGACTCAAAGTAGACAGAGAAATAAATTTTGGTATAAAAAAAAGATTAATAAACATTTTGAATTAAAGTATTCTAACGATGCAATTTTTATAACAACAGTATCTGAATATCTCAAATCTTTAATTTCTAAAAATGTTAAAAGACCAATTCATGTGGTACCGAATGGTTTTAATGATTGGAATTTTCATGAATTGGATTCAATTGAAGAAAAAAGAAATATACTTGAAATTGCTTTGGCTGGAACAATTTATCCTCATCATCCAATTGAATCCTTTATTAAAGGTTTATATGAGCTATTAGTGCATGAAAATGTAACGGTTAAATTGGATTTTTATGGAATAAATATAAAAAGGGAATTGAACAATTTAATAACAGATAAATATCCTGAGTTATTGAACAATATCAGTTTTCACAAAAGAATGCCTAATCAAGAATTAGTTGGAAAGTTGAAAAAACATCATTTATTGCTCGTTTTTAATGAGCATAAAATCGCCGGCACAAAAATCTTTGAGTACTTAGCTATAAGAAGGAATATCTTATTATGTTTCATTCATGATGAAGATGCAATTGAACTATATCGACAAAAATATATTGTACTGGGAGTTGACAATAATGACCATTCAATTTCAATTCAAAAAGAAATAATTGACAAAACGAATTCAGGGTTTTCTATAAAAAACAGAAAAGACTTGATATTAAAATTGAAAGATCTTAATGAAACGTTAAAGAGTAATAATGGAAAAATGGGATTCACTAATGGCGATATTTCTATGTTTTCAAGAAGAGAACAAACAAAATGGTACGCAAAGTTAATTGACAATGCAAATATTTAGAAAAACTATTTTTAATTTTTTATTAAGATCCGGCATATATAAGTTGTTTCTTAAAAAAAACGAGTTTTATATACTTTGCCTTCATCGGATTTCGAATGAGTTTTCACCTGGTTATCCACCGATGAAAATTGATATGTTCTCTCAGATAATGGATTACATTAATTCTAATTTCGAGGTCATAAGCTTCAATCAACTTGATGAAATTAATTCAACGTATTCAACTAAAACAAAAAAACTAATTATCACTTTTGATGATGGGTATTTAGATTTTAAAACAAATGCTTTACCTATTCTAAATAAATATAATTTTCCTGTTACAGTAAATTTAATAACAGATGTTTTAGATAATGGAGAAGCTCATTGGACACAAAAATTATCTTCTATTGTTGAGAAAGTTGAAACGAAATTACTTATTGAGTATTTTAAAGATGAATATCAGTTTAAAATAATTAATAGTAATTCTATAGAAAAGATAGGACTTGAAATTTTTAATAATTGGAAAAAGTTATCCATTGATGAAATTAATAAACGAATCCATGATTTATTAATAAGATTTGAATTAGAAAGAAATATTTTTATCCCGATGATGAAATGGAATGACATTGAAGAAATTTCATCAAATTACACAAATGTAACGTGGGGTTGTCATACTCAATCTCATTTAAATTTAACAGATTGCAGTGTAGATAATATCTTAGAAAAAGAAATAGTAATTTCAAAACAAACCCTAGAGACTGGACTTAATACATCAATTAATGTATTTGCCTTTCCTAATGGCGATTATACCATTAAATCAATGGAAAAAGCAAAGAAAAATTATGATTTCATTTTATTAACAGAACCTCACAAATTAAGAGACAAAGTTATCAATCGAAATAAAATTTATTTTAGAAATCAATTATATTATAATACTTTTTCTGAAAACATCTTGAAAATGTATGGATTACACAATATTTTTAAACGTAAATAATATGCTGGTAATTCCAGTTTTCAAGGTTCAAGAATAAATTTTCATCTTCTTCACTAAGATTTTCATTAACTTTTTTTGAAAGAATTTGTTTTTGAGAAAAAAAGTGCTTCTTAAATTGATTTAAAAAAATCCATTTTCTAAATCTAAATTGATTTAAATTAGTTTTCAATAATTTTTCTTGCAAAGTAGCTAATGGAAAGTCAATCATCAAAACAAAATTATTTCTTGAATAGTTCGAAACAATCATCAAACATTGATCAATAACAGCGTAATTGACATACAATATCTCTATCCGTTTATTTTTTTTTTCAAATAATACAACTGCTTCTGGAATTACTTTTGATTCAATTAATAAAAATTTTCTATTAGGTTCTTTAAGTTTCCAATTGAGATATTTTTTCGATAATTCAAAACGAGTAATAGCCTTTGAGTTTTGATTAACCTGAATTATTTTATCAGATATATCTCCAAGGCTACTAATTAAATTATATTTCTCTCTACAAGGAATTGGTAATATGATTTTTCTGTAAAAGAAATTAATTGTGATAAAATCAATGTTTTTTTGCTTTCTATATATATGACCAGAAACTTTATTTGGGAAAAAAATAAACGTAAAATCGAAACAATTTTCATATGTTTTCATGATAAAATCATTTAATTTTTCCAACAACCTTTTTCCTCTATAGGACGGATGAACAACCGCATCGGTATAATGTATAAGGTTGAAAGCTTTATTTTGAATTTTGACTTCGCTGTGAATTATTCCCCTGTAGCCAATAATTTTCCCATTTTCAAGGGCAACAGCCCCTTTATATTTTGAGTTATGAAGATCACCACATTTCCATTGAATCATTTCTAAACGAAAGGAGAATTCACCACCCCATAACAATGATTCTAATTCTGCTATTTCTTTAAAATCTGACTCGTCAACTTTTCTTAAAAAGTATGTTGGCATAATTTATTGCTACTTATAACGTTTGAATAAAACTCATATAAAAGTATTAGCTTTCGTGAATATTCGTTAAAAAATTATTTTTTCACTTAAAATTAATTTTGAAGAACACACTTTTGTCCCTAAATTAGTAAATGTGAAACATATTAGCCTTATTTACTTTCTTTTTGCTTTTATTTACACTTTAAGTTCTCAATCAATCTTTTCTGACCCAGATTTAAAAGTATGGCTAAAAGCTGATACCGGTGTTACGATAACAGATGGAAAGGTATCATCATGGGCTGATGTGAGTGGAAATAATCATGATTTTTATCAAAATACCATTTTGAATCGACCCAATTTATCTGCTTCTACTTTTTTTGCTAATCATTCAGTATTGAATTTTGATGGTACTAATGAATACATTCTAAACGATTTAATTAATGATATTAATACCGAAGATTTATCAATTTTCATAATTTCATCCGGGTTAGCTCAAGGTAACGTTAGATCAGGTTTATTTTGTGTAAATGCAATAACAAATGGACTAACTTTAGCAAGAAGTATAGGTAATCTTCGGGCTTTTAGAATTTGGGTCAATTTAGTTGCAGGTCTGCATACTGGAAGTCAATCAGTTTCTAATGATACATATTTACCAAATATTCTATCATTTAAAAGAGAAGTTGGAATAATCTCAAATATCTATTTAAATGGGATTCTAAAAAGCACCAATACATCTACGGGCTATAATGCAATATTTACGAATGGAATTGCTAGAATTGGAATAGCTCCAGGATATCAATATTTCAAAGGGTCCATAGCAGAAATTATTATTTTTAACAGAGTTTTAAATGAAGTCGAGCAGGAAGAAGTCGAATTATATTTAATGGACAAATATGCCCCCCCTATTATCCTTGGGCCGGACATATCTATTAATTATGGATTTTGTGATACTACGTTGTCATCAACCAATTATTACTCAAGTTATTTATGGAATACAGGTAGTACAGATTCATCAATTGTAGTAGCCGACCCTGGTTTATACTGGCTGGAGACTGTTGATGTTTTTGATAGGGTTACAAGAGATTCCATAATAGTTGCAATGCCACTACGGGACAGCTTGATTTTAGATGATGAATTTCCATGTTTTAATGAACCTTTAACCATAAATGCCTTTATTCCTCAAGGAAATTATCAATTTGTTTCATGGTCTGATGGCAATACAAACCCAACAAGAATACTAACTCAAAATGAAACAATTTCTTATACTGTTGCGGATTCTTTAGGTTGCACATGGACTTCTAACGATGCTACAATGTCAGTTGACAACTCACTTGAGGGTATTTCTTTAGGTTCAGACACCTCGTTATGCGTTGGAAACACGTTGGCCTTGGACCAAACTCCTACTTCAATAACAAATTATCTCTGGAATACGGGTAATATCAGCTCGAATCAGGTCGTTGACACCTCGGGAACATACATACTTGATGTGATTAACGATAATGGATGTGAAAATTCGGACACTATTGAGATTACCATTATTGGTGACGCTCCTACTCTATCCTACTCTATTCCGACTGAAATCTGTCAAGGAAGTGAGCTTAGCTATTCCGAAAGCAGTACGGTGCCTCCAGGTAATAATATATCAGGTTTAATATGGGACTTTGGAGATAGCGACAGCTCTGTTGTCAGCTCTGGTAGCCATGTCTATGTGGATTCCGGTGCATTTAATGCTTCTTTAGAAGTATTTACACTAGAAGGATGTAAGAGCAAAGATGAATTTATTATTACAGTATTTCCAAAACCAATAGTCAGCTTTGAAACGGAAAACTACTGCCCCTATGAAGAGATTGGTTTTACACCATCAAACAGCTATGCTGTCCCTTTGGACTCATATAACTGGGATTTAGGACAGGGAGGTACTACGAGCACAAATTCAAATCCTACACACATATATAATACAAGCGGGAACTTTGATGTACAGCTTATAGCTATAGATACAAATAATTGCAGTGATACCGTAGCTCAGAGCGTGTACATTCAACCTGCACCAATGGCGGATATATTGATTTTAAACCCGTGTGAGCTTTCAGCACTTGAAATTACAGACAACAGCAGTATGGCTGATACGTTTTCTATCGTTACGTATTCCTGGGATTATGGGGACAATACCAATGCTGTTAATCCAGTAGAGGATAAATTCTATGAGCTGTATGGAGAATATACTGTTCAGCTTGCTTTGACTGCCAATAATGGATGCGTGGATTCTATAGAACAAAATATTACAGTCCACCCTAATCCCATTGTGGATTATGCAGTAGGACCTGCCTGTATGGGCACCTGGACAACATTGACCGATTTATCCGTGATACCAATGGGCTCCTTGGCTGAAACCAACTGGCTAATTAATCTACAATACACGGATAACCTAACAAATACAGCCTTCAATTTTCCAACGACAGGCATTCAGCTTGTAGCTTTGCAATCAACAAGTGACCAAGGATGCGCAGTCGATACCACATTTACCATAGATGTGTCAGATGAATTAAAAGCAGATTTCCTTGTTACCCCTAGCGCTCCGACTACGGGTACTCCCATACTGTTTTCAAATCAAAGCATAGGCATGGATTCGTCATTCTGGGATTTCGGAGATGGAAACGGAATACTTTACAACATGAACAGCTTGAATGAAATTACCTATGACGGCTCATTAAATGGTTCGAGCATAGATGTTTCTCTGGTTATTGTGAATAATTTAGGATGTAGAGATACCTCTGCTCAATCCTATGAATTAAAAGAAGCATTTTTCGATTTGTCAGTACAAACGATATTCGTTCAGGATATCAATGGATTTTTGACTGTGGGAGCTGAAATACAGAATTTAGGCTCGGTACCACTGGAAAATGCCGAATTGTACCTTAAAACGCCTGAAAATAGCCCCATTTTAGAAAACTGGACAGGATTTCTGGCACAAAACGAAAGTGAAATTTATATCTTCAACGCTCATCCCCCTTCCTATACCTCAACTCAGGATGAAACAGAACGCTTTATTTGCGTGGAAGGCAATGGAATAAATTCATTGGGATATCTGGATGTAGATTTCAGTAATAATACAGCCTGTAAAAATATTGAAGGCTCTGGATTGGTTGTGCTGCCTATTTATCCTAACCCCACAGAAGAAGATATAACTCTGTCTATACTTCTAACGGAAACTTCAACAGTCCACATTGAATTGATTGATCAGCGAGGAAGAATGGTGCTTAATCAAAAACAGACTGAAAACCTCGAAGCAGGTATTCACACATTCAGATTGCCTTTTTCTGAATTGAACAAAGGGGTCTATTTTGTTCGGGTATCCGACGGAAATACTACCCTTTTAGAGAAAATTGTTCGTTATTAAAAATCTACTTCGCATTGATATAACAATTGACTAATTATTTCGTTCATACATTACATGTAAAAGCCCAAAAACTCCATGAAAAAAATTCAACTCCTCTCCTACTTCATCTTGACAAGCTCAATCATTTTTGGACAGAGTAAAAACCCCACCTGTTTCAAACGAGATAAGGGAAACAATTACAAAAGCAATTCTTTAAATCTCTCCCAAATTGCCGAAACCGAAAAGTACGACGTCACTTTCTATCATTTGAATTTGAATATGACCAACACAAGTACCGATTTATCCGGAATGGTAGCCATGCATGCCACAGCCAATGAACCACTGGATTCGGCTCTTTATGAACTGTTTTCAACCTTTAACATCAGTGAAATAAAGGTAAACGGACAGCCTGTAAACTATTCCAGAGTAAATTCTGCCATTAAAGTACCTGTAGATGCTCAAATCGGAGAATCGTTTATTATTGAAACAGTATACGATGGTACCCCTCCAACAGCAGCAACTAATCCACTTGGAGGAGCGGGGATGTCTCAGGACGATTCACCAACCTGGGGGAATGATGTGGTTTGGTCCCTTTCTGAACCTTTTTCTGCATATGAATGGTTTCCGTGTAAGCAAAGCCTCACTGATAAGGCTGACAGCAGCTATTTCTTTATTACCATTCCGTCAAACCTAAAAGCAGGATCTAACGGATTATTGGAGAACGTAATCGATCTGGGCAATGGATTCAGTCGTTACGAATGGAAACATAGACATCCCATAGATTATTATTTAATCTCTGTTTCTGTGGCAAGCTATGTAGAGTACAATGTTTTTGCGAATCCAGCTGGTGCTCCAAACCCAATTTTAATTCAAAATTACATTTACGACAATCCTCAAACTCTACCCAATTTTCAGAGCGATATCGATGAAACAGCAGATTTCATTGAATTGTTCTACGACCTCTTTGGTCCCTACCCATTTGAAAATGAAAAATACGGCCATTGCATGGCTCCTTTCTCAGGAGGCATGGAGCATCAAACTATGACCACTCAGGGTTTTTTCACTAAAGGTCTTACTTCACATGAGCTTGGTCACCAATGGTGGGGGGACAATGTCACCTGCGCATCGTGGTGCGACATATGGATCAATGAGGGATTTGCCTCCTATAGCGAATATCTGATGCTGGAAAACCTGTATCCAAATGAGAACAATGGACACATGCTGGATATTCATAATAATGTGATGAATCAAAACGGCGGAAGTGTATGGGTACTGGACAGTCTTAATGAAAACAGAATATTTAATGGAAGACTCACCTACGATAAAGGTGCAGCGATTATTCATACCATGCGCTATATGATTAATGATGACGTACAGTTTTTTCAGATTCTTAAAGATTTTCAAACAACTCATGGAAACAGTACAGCTTATGGTGTTGATTTTAAAAGTGCCATGGAAAGCGCTTCTGGAGAGAATTTTAACACCTTGTTTGAACAATGGTACTTTGGTGAGGGTTATCCTACCTATTCGCTTCAATGGCAACAGCTTGGAAATGATCTTATAGTGGAAATAAGCCATACGACCTCCAAACCCAATGTGACTCCCACATTCACGAATGATCTGGATGTCCGTTTTGTCAGGCCTGGTTTTAGCGATACCATAGTACGGTTTGATATTACAAGCAATTCCAACATCTTTACCTTATCAAATTTTGGTGCAATCTCAGCATCAATAAGTATTGATCCTCAAAACTGGATTATAAACAAACTCGGTTCCATTTCAGAAAGCAATTCCCTTAACCTTCATGAAGTCAATCAAAACATTGTTTCCTTAACAATTAGTCCAAATCCTAATCAAGGCGAATTTAAAATCAGTAATCTGAAAGAAAAGGCACATATTGTAATCTATGACCTACACGGAAAAACTCGAAAGTCACAGCTGGTTTCTCCAGGGGAATTTATTGATATTAAAAATTTAGGTAAAGGGACATATATAATTGAAATACAAATTAATAAAGACTCTAAAAGACTGAAGATAATTTCTTTTTAGGAGCTGCTAGAGCAGAGCTCCTTCTTTAAGGGAAAAGGGAGAAATAAGTACCTTTCGTACATTCAATTGACGAATCACCCATCTTGTTTTAACTGCCGCAAAAGGAGCCATTTTTTTACGAATTGGTATAATGAAATCGTTTTGATTTCTCTCCTCAAGAGTGGAGAATATGAGCTCGTCCAAGGAATGTAAAAACGGGTCAAGCTCTAGCTCTGTTGTTTGATCCCCATGAGGAAACGGGCGTTTATTAATTAATTCGTAAAAAGTCTCAAAGGTGCCGGAAGAACCAATCAAAATTTCGACCTCTTTATCTTCAAAAAATCCGTCCGATTTATTTTCAATGAATGCTTCTATCTCCAGAATGTTCTCTTCTGTAAAGGGATCTGAACAGTTAAACATCTGAAACAACCTGGAGACTCCAATATCCATGGATTCAAGCGCTATTATTCCTGAAGAGTCTGCCAATATGAATTCTGTGCTACCTCCTCCAATATCCATAATCATAGATTTTTTCTCAAATGGACAGCATAAAGAAACTCCCTTAAATATAAAATTTGCCTCCTCTACCCCGTCAATAACCACAAGGTCTCGACCTATTTCGGATTTGACTCTTTCTTTAAATAAGGCTGAATTATCTGCATCTCTTACGGCCGAAGTGGCAATAAGCTTTACACTTTCCACTTCATGATTCTGAATGGCACTTTCAAACTCTTTTAATGCCTTTAAAGCTCGGGTCATGGCTTCCTCAGTAATGCGTCCTTCGTTAATCCCTCCCATTCCAATAGAAACACCACGCTTCTCAGAGTGAATGACATGTACAGAATCATTCAGGCAATCTGCTATTAAAAGATTAAATGTATTTGTTCCTATGTCAACTACGGCTTTACGCATTAATCCCCTTTCATCCATGAAAAAATCTTCAATGTACTCAAGGAATGACCAAATTCAAGTATCCCTTTCTTATACACCCTATTCGCCAAAAACAGCATTACAATGGAAGAAATAAATAAAATAAGCAAAGAAACAACAAGAAGGTATGCACCTCCCTCTGGGTATCCCTGACATAACTTTACCATAACCACAACAGGCGAGGTAAAAGGTATAAACTGACAAAGGTTTGAAAAACCTGACTCGGGGTAAATAACCGTGAAATAACCTGAATACAAAGAGAATATCAATACAAAAAGTAAAGGTATCGAAAACTGCTGACCGTCACTTTCAGAACCCAGTCCCGCTCCAATCAGACTAAAAAAGGTGCCGTAAAAGACATAAGAAAGAACGAATGTGATGAAAAATAGCGGTAAAATAACCATGAGATTCAATC
>Ga0315334_10000393_pt1 | contig 26774 bp, 31 predicted proteins | sample M150034915metaG_FD_205555 | JGI IMG/M metagenome (GOLD analysis project Ga0315334, IMG submission 205555) | Ammonia-oxidizing marine archaeal communities from Monterey Bay, California, United States - M1 500m 34915 | ecosystem: Environmental > Aquatic > Marine > Intertidal zone | place: USA... | reverse complement strand
ATAAAATGGTAAAAAAAGAATTATGCGATAAATGTAAAAATTGTAAATGTAATAAAACATTAAAAAAAGATATTAAAAAAAAACCAAAAAGAAAACCATCTGCTTATAATAAACATATTTCTTCTGAAATGAAAAAAGGTAAATCAATGAAGGAAGCAGCAATATCTTGGAAAGCACAAAAATAATTTTTTATTAAAAAATAAAATTTATATATTTATATAAATATATGAATTTATTTCATAAAAAAAGAGCATCTATTGTTTTAATTATAGATTTAGAATCACAAAGTTTTTTATCTATTTTTAAAGATAAACATAATTATAATATACCCGGCGGTAAATGTTTTATTGACGAAACTGATATTGATTGTGCTATTAGAGAAGTTCAAGAAGAAACTGGTTTATATTTAGATGAAAAACATTTAGATTTAATAATGTCTGAAAAATGCGAAGATTATATAGTTTCGACTTATATAACTTATCTTTTTTATGGTACAATAAGTTCTGAAGAAGAACATGAAATTGAATTTGTTCCATTTGAAAACTTATTAATTAATAAAAATTTTCATTGGATCACATATCATAAAAAATTATTAAATTTAATAAAAATAAAAAATAAAAATGATTTATAAAGTAATAATAGATGTTATATTTAATGAGCAAAATCATGAAGTTTTTTAGAAAATACTTGATGACTTGTGCATATGAAAAAGATTGTTATACAGATTTTTCTCAATTTAAAAAAATAGTTTGGGATAATCAAATTAATGATACTATAAAAGCTGTATTATTTAAAATATATTTTAAACAAAGTACAGATAATGAATATATTCATAAATTATTACATTTATGTTCCAATGAATGTATGGCTAATCATGTATTCGCACAACAAATTATCAGAGAAAAAACACATATTATTATGTTTGAAAAAACTAAAAAAAAAAAAACAAAATGGTTAATGTATTCTACTCTTTGGAATTTATTTCGTTTTGCTGATCTTAGAATCCAAGTAGATACAAATTTTATGAATAAAATTTTAAATGATTTGAAAAATATTATTTCAATGAATGATGTTAAAGTTTTTAATGTTTATATTGGCTGTTTATCTAATTTAGCTTTGTATGATCCAAATAAAGTTTTAATTAATAATAATTTTATTAAATTAAATTATTTAGAATTAAATAATTTTTTACCTATTGAAAAAATTTCTTTACCAATTTTTACTTCTTTATTCGGTTTATTATGTAATATTAGTGTAGATGATGACCTAGTTGAAATATTAATTAATTCAAAAATATTTTTTTATATTATTTTACATTGGAATAAAATTATTAATTTAATAGATGAAAATCATTTACATAATTCTACTACTATTAGAAATAGTTTATCATTATTAAATAATTTAATGAATAATGAAAAAATAATTGAATTATTTATTAAATATAATTTATTTGATAGTTTATTAAAAATTGAAATTATGATGGATAATAATGATAATTTTGATATTAGTCTTATAACAATATTACCTAATATCAAAGATATGTTACATGTTAATAAATTTTCAAATACTACGAATTTACATTTAGCAAATCATTGGGATAAAATTCATATTATTTTAGATAATATTGTAAAAAATGATATTGATATTAATATTATAGATAATTTAGGTAATACAATTTTACATGAAGCATTACAAAATAATAAGTTAAAAAATGCAAAATATTATATTTTATATAATGCTAATATTAATCAATTAAATAATAAATCAGAAACTCCACTAACATTGAATACAGAATTTGTTAATTCTATTTTAATTAAAAAAAATAAAATTCATAAAGAATATGAAAAAAAAATTCGTAAGAAAGTTAATAATGAATTTTATTTGAAAAAAGCTCCATATGAAAAATTTATTATTAATGAAATTAATAATTTTATTGATATCAGACCCGATATTTTTAATTTAATAGAAAATTAAAATTTATTTTGCTTTATTTGTCATTTTAAAAATGGCAAATAAAACTCCGATTAAAGAATTAGATTTTCTTAGTCAATTATTAATAAGAGAAAGAGAACTTAAAGATGAAAAAGAAAAAATTAAAAAAGAAAAAAAAATTGATGAACATTATAATAATTTAGAAGAAATTGTAATTAAATTACCTCCTTCTCTTTTAAAATTTCAAAAAAGAAATAATAAAATTGATATTAATAAAACAATATAATAAAAATGACTCAAATAGTTCAAGAAGAATCTCAATCCTCAGAATTAGAATATGAAGATGATTCTCATACATCTCCTAGTGAAATTTTAAATCCTTATGATGAAGATAGTCCGGAAGAAACGGATGATTTTAAAATAGAAAAAACTTTAGATGATTTTCATGATAAAATTGATGAATTTGATACAATAGTAGAAAAAAAAGTACATTTTGATAAATTAAAAAATCAAATTTATTTATATAAACCAGAAAATAAAATAGTAGAAGAAAAAGAAGAAGAAGTAAAATCTTGGATGGATACAATTATTGATAATAAATCTTTGATTTTCACTACAATAAATGTATTAAGTGTTTGTTATGGTGTAGTTAAATTTTCAACATTAAAAAAACAACAAATACAACTTTCTAAAGATTTATTTGAAAATGTAGAAAGAGTAAAAGAATTAGATTTAAATTTATTTAGAATTGAAGAATATACAAAATATTTATTAAAACAACAAAATAAATGGGTGAAAAAAAAATAATTTTTATTCTACAACAATTCCTTCATTATCACTTGTATCACTATCATCACTTGTCTCATATTTAAAATTATTTAAATATATTCCTCGCCGACAAGTAGGACATTTTTTACGAAAACTCATTGCTTGATTTAAACAATCATGATGAAATAAATGACCACATAAAGTTAAAAAAACATTACTATTTTCTTTAACTTTATCTAAACAAATTGGACATTCATATGATTCTCTTATTAATTTTTCAATATAAAATTTTTTAATATGAACAGATAAAAAATTTTTATGTAATTGTTTTTCCAAATCATATGTTTTATATTCTAAAATTTTTAAATCATTTATTAATAATTTTTGATTATTATCATATTTATTATTACGATATTTTAGTATTATTATATGAATTGTCATTATTGCTGATAATAATGTTAATACAAAATTTTGGTTTAATATTTGTATTATTTGTTCATTTGTTATATATCTTCTATTCATTAAAATATTTAATATTAAAAGATATATGACTACTATTGTATAAACAGTTAATAAAATATAATTAAATATTTTATAATTAATTAAGTGACCTATTAATAATATATAAATCATTATAAGAAAATAAAATAAAAGACTATCTATCATTTTGAATAAAATATATAATAAAAAAATATATTTTAAATATATATAAATAATGAAATTTAATATTAATAATGACCACTTAATCATAGGAGTTTTTTTTTTAGGAATGATTTATATTTTTGATTGTCATAATAATTCTAATATCAAAGATAGAGTTCATAAAAATCAAAAAATTAAAAAATTAAGAAATGTAAGAGATTTAAATAGACAAGGGTTAATTGAAAGACGATATAGACAAAGAGTTGAAAATAAATTTGTTGAGCCAGAAAGAGATTATGAAAATTCACGAGGTTTACCTGTTAATATTCGTACAAGAGGTAAAGAACCATCTTTTCAATCCATGGGATTTTTATATAGAGAAGAAACTGATGCTAATTATAATAAAGATGATGCTAACAGATTAATGTTATTTGGTAGACCAGAATGGGCTGGTTCTTCAAAATATGATTATTATGTTACTACTTCTGGAAATAGTACAATTAAAATACCATTAACTAATGAAAAAGAATTATATGATGGTGATGAATTGGAAATTGTTGGTTTTACAGGTAAATTTAAATTAAAATTATATGATATTTCTGAAATTAAATATATTCCTTATTTATAATTTTTTTATTATTATATTTTATAATAATGAAAAAACAAATTAAAAGATGTAAACGAAATATATCATTAAAAGGTGGTACTGGTAATAAAGTAACTTATAAACATAACGGTAGAGAAATCATATTAATTGGTGTTAATCATTTAGAAAGAGGTATTACTATGAATGATATGAGAGAAATTGTAGAAATGGGTAATAAAAAAAGAAATGTTTGTTATTATATTGAATTTGATAAAAGATTAACAAAAAAACAAACATTAGGAAAAATACCAAAAACTGGTGAATTAACTACAAAAATTATTATGCCATATTTAAAAAGAGAATTTAAACATATTTGGAATAATATGTGTATTAAAGGTTGGGATGTTCGACAAACTTTAATTAACCAATCTAATCAAGATATTTTATATTCTAATCATATTTACAATCAAACTTTAGATTATATCAAGATTAATTATATAAAAAAATTACCAGTAGAATTTGATTTAGATTTAAGAAATTATACTGATGATATTGGGAATTTTTTACAAAAAAAATTAAATGATAAAGAAACTTATTTTAGATTACGAACAATTGATCCCAATGATTCTTTATTTAATTGGTTATGTTTTGAAACTCATAAATATGTTAAACATTTTAACTTACCTAAACATTGGGCTAATTATACGATTCGTGAAATAATAAATTTCCCAGAACTTAAAACGGAGATACAAAATATTGAGAATTTTATTTTTAATTTAAGAAAATCTTTTTCTAATTATTCTGATCTTGATCTATTAAAAAATATTTTAGATAAAAATAATAAAAAAACATATATCATTTTCCAAGGTTTAGAACATTATAATAATGTGAAAAATCATATGAAAGATTTAAAAATTAAATAATTTTTTATTATGTTTATCAAAATGTTTTTTACATACTGTTTTATATTCTTCTTCTCCCCCAATTTCTTTAAATTCTCCTATTTTTTCATTATGTGAATGTGTTCTTTTTATATGCATAAAACCTTTTGTTTCATCATCACATAATGAACACAATGCCGTTAATGATAATATTTTATGTGAATATGGTATTAAAGATACTACATTACTAAAAGGTTGTCCAAAAATATCTCCATTTAAACCAATAACTATAACCTTTTTGTTTAATTTCATTAAATTTAAAACAAAAGGGAGTAAATCATCAAAGAAATGTCCTTCGTCAATAATAAAAACTTCATTTTCAAAATATTTCAAATCTAAATTAGATAATTTTTTTAATTTAATTGCTTTTTCTTTTTGATTATTATGAGTACAAACAAAATTTCCATTATCATATCTATTATCTTTATAAAAATTTAAAATTATTGTTTTATATTTTTTCTTATACATTTGATAACTTCTAATTATATATGTTGATTTCCCAGAAAACATTGGACCAATTATTAATTCCAATGACATCTTTTATAATATTATATAAATAAATTAATTTTATTTTTTTAAATATATTAAATATTCAATAATATAATTATATATATTTTAATATAGATTATGAATAAAAAAAAAATAACATTGGATTCATATCATAAAGATTTAGTTGATAAATTTAATAATAAAAATATAAAAAAAGATGAAAAGGTAAATCAATTAATAAATTTAGAAAAAGAATTAAAAAATTTAAATATTAAAAAAGATTATGAAATAAATAATGAAGAAATACAAAAAAAATATAAATTAAAATTACAAATAAATAATATTAAAAAAGAGATTCATTTAATTGATACAAATGAAAATGAATATGATTATTATTTAAATACTATGGATATTTTAGAAGAATATTATGGTAATAATAAAGAAGTTGTTAATCCAAAAAAAAATCAAAAAAAATCAAAAATGACTATTATTGAATATATTAATAATTCTAGTAAAAATAATGATATTAACATTAAAAAATTTATAAAAGAAGAAAAAAAATTATCAAGAAAAAAAATATTTTTTGATTATTTAAATATTATTGATAAAAGTAATAAAAAAAATAATGTTGATTATGTTACAAACTATACCTTTTGTGATAATTGTAATATTGAAAAAAGTTTAATTGTTAATGAATCTTTATATGTTTGTGAAACTTGTGGTGAATGTAATTCGACTATTGTTGAAACTGAAAAAACTTCTTATAAAGATAATATTATTGAAAATCATAATTTTAGTTATAAACGATATAATCACTTTATTGAATGGCTTAATCAATTCCAAGCTTTAGAATCTACTACTATTCCTATTACTGTTTATGATAAAATTAAAAAAGAAATTGAAAAACAAAAATTAGATTTAGATAAATTAGATAATAATAAAATGAGATTTTTATTAAAAAAAATTAATGAAAATAAATATTATGAACATATTAATCATATTATTAATAAACTTAATAAAATTCCTCCTCCTAAATTTAGTAAATCTATAGAAGAAAAATTAAAATTAATGTTTAAAAAATGTCAAGAGCCTTTTAATACAGTTTGTCCTGCTGATAGAAAAAATTTTTTAAGTTATTCTTATGTTATTCGAAAATTTTTAGAATTATTAAATGAAACTAAATATATTGATTCCTTCCCTTTATTAAAATCTAGAGAAAAATTATATGAACAAGATATTATATGGAAAAAAATGTGTAATATATTGCATTGGCCATTTAATCCATCTATTTAAATTTATTTTAAAATTTAATCTTAGTTATATATTATATGAATATTGATTCGAATATTAATTATATTTCTCTTGATAATTCTTTGGATTTAGATGATTCCAAATATTTATTTAAAGATGATATTAAATTATATGATTATCAAAAACAAACTATTGCTACTTTATTAAATCATGAAAGAGGTCAAATGAAAATCAAAATACCTTTAAATTTTTTAAATTTTCTAGAATCTGAATTCAGAAATAAAGATTATACATATACTAATAATTTTTCAAGAGATTTAAAAAGATATATAACTTCTTCTAATAAAAAATTCTTAACTCGTAATAATATGAAATTAAATAAATATTCTATTGAATGTAATTTCGGTTATAATATTGGTATTTTATCTAATACCGTTGGTTCTGGTAAAACATTAGTTATTTTAGGTTTTATTATGAGAAATAAATTTTTTAAAAAAAATCTTTTAAAACTTTCTTATAAGAAAACAATTTATAATAATAGTATTTATCCTTCTGATATTTGTGATGTTATTTCGGATTTTTTAATCGAAAAAGATAGTTTTTCATTAAATATTAATTTTAATAATATTAAAGAGAATAATAATCTTTTTTTATCTAGTTATTATAATATAAAAATAAATAAACTAACAACTACCATTAAAACTAATTTAATTATTGTTCCACATAATCTTTTTGAACAATGGAAAAATGAAATTAGTAAAACTTTTTTAAAAACTAAATTTATTAAGGATAAAAGAAATCTCAAAGATATTAAAAATGATATTCTTAATAATAATTACGATATTATTCTTTGTAATGTAAATAAAGTTATTCAATTATTAGAAATTTTACCAAATGAAGAATATAATTTTGAAAGAATTTTTATTGATGAAGTTGATATTATTAATTTACCTCGTTTTCCTGAATTAAATACTAATTTTTTATGGTTAATTACTACTACATATACTCGTATTTTAAATCCTAAAAATATTGGTTTTATTAATAATCTTTTCCGTTCTAATTATTTTTCAAATAGTAGTTCTAAAAATGTTTATAAATTCTTATTAGAAAAATTAACTTTTTCTTTTAATCAAAAATATATTCATGATAAAATTAAACTTATTAAACCTACTAAAAATTTTCATATTGTTCCTAATAATTTTATAAATTCTCTTTTATATAATTTAGAATGTAAAACTTTATATAAATTTCTTAATTCTTATGATTATGAGTCTGTATATACTTATTTTATTAAATCTAAATCACGACATATGATTAAATTTATTTTAAGATATTTAATTTTCCATTCTCTTAAAAAATTTCCTAATAGAGACGATCAAAACGCTATTCAAAATGTTATTAATAATTTTGATTTCGATTTTGAAAATAATGCTTCGATTTTTTTTATTATTATTTTATTTCGTATTCATCGTATTAATTATGATATTATATATCGTAAAATTAATCCCCGTATGAGACATATAAGAAATATTGTTTCCGAAATTAAATCACATGTTTTAAATTGTCCTAATTGTAATACTCATCATATTCATTATTTTAATTTACATGATCATAATATTAATGATTTAAATGTTATTTTTTCTTCTATTAATTCTAATAATTGTCCTTTGAATATTGATGGTCTTCGTGATCAACTTAAATATAAAATTTTCTCTATTAAAAAAACTTATTTACAATTACTGGCTGAGGTTGATGATTTAAAATATATTAAAACACAATTACTTAATAATAACTATTGTCTTAAATGTTTTCATAAACATAATAATAATTCTTGTATTGAAACTACTTTTTATAATTTTTTTTCTATTGTTAATATTAATTTTTCTATGTTTGAATCTTTTTCCCAAAAAATCTTTTTGAATAATATAAAATTTATTCGTGATATACAATATAAATCTATTTCTAGACCAAATATTAATAGTATTAATGAAGATAAAAATATAAAAATTGAAACTATGATTATTTCATTAAAAAAAGATATTAAAAATAATAAAAGATGTTTGGTTTTTTCTGATAATAATTATTTTTTTAAAAATATCAAATATGAATTAGATAATCATTCTATTTCTAATAGAACTTTAAAAGGTAATACTAATACTATTAATTCTATTCTTAAAAAATATAAAAACTTTGATATTAAAGTTTTATTATTAAATATGAGACATTGTGGTTCTGGTATAAATTTAGAAATGAGTGATAATATTTATATTATGAATTTTTTGGATTTAGAAATGGAAACACAAGTTATTGGTAGAGTTAATCGTATTGGTAAAAAAAATAAATTAAATGTTAATTATTATTTATCTACTAACGAATATGCTTTTTATAGAAATATTATTAATAATGATAATAAAAGTAATATTATTATTGAAGAAATCTAATTAAAATTTATAATAATAATATAATAAGATGAATACTAATTCTAATATACAATCTATTATTATAGAATTTTTAAAAGTAAAAGAATTAAAAAAAATTAAAACCATTAATAAAAATTTTTATAATGATTTAATCAAAAATAAAAAAACTATTCAAATTATGATTAAACGCGAAACATATATTAAACGAAAAAATTTTCTTTATAATCATTTAAGTAAAATAATCATTGATATTCTTTTAATTAAATATCATGATATTGATACTATTTATAATAAATTTGGAAATTATTTCGATATTTTAAAAGATGTTTATAATTTAATAATTAATCATCGATTTAATCCATATAATAATTATGCTGTAAATTTCGTTTATATTGATATGATAATTATTAAAACATTAGGTGCTATGTATACACCGGAACGATTTGTATTTTTTATTAATGATTGTCTAGATCAAACTAAATATGATCCAAAAATTCATCTATTCATTTATCTTACTTCCAAACGATTAATATATAGTTGTAATAATAGTTATTATTGGAATCAAAATACTCAAAATTATGATTATGAACCATGATATGTCAGCTACATCTTCAAAAAAATTAAAATTGATTCTCATGATATTTATGACTAACTTATTATACATTCTCAGCTACATTTCATAATCACAAAAAATCACCTACTTCCGCTTTTTTAATTAAAATTGTTTTAATATATAGTTATAACAACCTATATTAAAATGAATACATTTTCCCAAAAATTATACAACTCCGTAGAATTTAAGACTGTTTTCCAATTAAAATTAATGTGTAAACAATTAGGTATTAGAAGATACTCTGGTAAAAGGAAATTATGGATACAAAATAGAATCAAAAAACATTTAAATCAAAAACAAGAAAAAGAAATGAAAAAAGTAAAAGGTTTATTTTGTTATCCAGAAATTATCCAAATAATTTATCAATATCATACTGTTGATGATGTTGATTTAAAAAGAAAAAATTTACTTAAAAATGCACATAAAGAATATTTAAAAACAAAAAAATTAATTGAGGATTATGGTCATTGGGCAACAAGACCACGACGAGTAGAAATTAAAAAACATAATTTTAGAAATTGGTATGATCTTCTTGATCAAAATGATGCTTTTTATATTTTGGCAAGACAAGATTTTAATAAAATGTTAAAAAAACATTTAAAATTATGGTTAAAGACTTTAGGTTATAAACCGAAAGGTGGTTTATCTAAATTAAGAAAAAAAGAATTATATAATTTAGTAATAAAATATAATGAAGAATTATCTTTAATCTAATCTTTACTTTGTTTTTAAAAAATCTCATTTAATTAGGGACTTAAAAATATATATTATTATATTCTATATGACTAAATGAATTTTAAACATCTGGATCATAAGACCGAATCTGTTGATATTAGTAAATGGAATGTTTCTAATAATATTAATATTATTTTCCATGGAAATCTTTATAAATTACCAAGAGATGTTGCTAAAAATTGGATTGATCTTCTTAAAAATGTTATGTCTTTTCGTAAAAGATATGGTGTTATTTTTCAAATTTCTATTAAAGAAGAAGATATTTTTATTGCTTTTTTTGATAATATGGAAAAGGTAAAAATTTTCGCTACCGCTAATATGAATGATATGTCTCAATTAGAACCTTTAACTACTGAATTATGGAATTTATCTATTGAATTCGATAATGTTAGATATTCAAATTCTTTTGATGTTGGTAAAACTATTGTTCTTGAAACAAATGAATGTGCATTTGATATTCATGGTTCTAAAAGATATTTTAGATGCTTATCATGTTCTCAAGCTGTACAATGGTTTGATTTTTTAAATAGTTCAATTCATAATGGAAAGCAAAAAAAAATAAATAAAAAAAATATAAATAAAGAAGATATAAGTGAAGAAGATATAATAGAAAATAATAAAAAATATTGGTAAATTATTAAAATTGATTAATATAATTAAATTAAATTATTCAATTATGTCAAATTCTATAAAAATGTCTACAAAAATACAAAACATTAAAAAGGCTACACTTAAAGTATATGGTGATTTAGGTTTTGGTTTAAATGAAATCGCTTATGAAAAAGCTTTATCGGAAGAATTAAGGGATTTTGGTTTTCATACACAAACGGAGGCTCATATTAATGAATATTATGTAACTTCTTCGGGTCGTAAAATAGAAGTCGCTTGTCTAAGAATTGATATTTTAGTTGATAATGATATTATTTTAGAATTAAAAACTATTGAAAGTAATATTCAAAAACTTGATAAAAAAACAAATACTCTTAAAAAAGATGATTTAATGAATACCAAAGAATATTTACAATGTAAGCGATATAAAAAATTAATGAAAATCCCAACTTGTTATTTAATTAATTTTGGTAAAAAAAATTTAGAATTTATTAAAATTGAATAATTATATATTTTAATACTATATTAATAAAAATAATGGTTAATTTAAGAATATCTACACGAAGAAGTCGTCAATGTCATCATAAAAAATGTAAAAATATTATTTTATTTAATATTAAACATTATTCTCAATCAAAATATTGTTATAAACATCATAATAATATTAAATTACAACATAAAATTTACGAATTAGAAGATGGTTTTTATAAAGAAAATTATGATCATATTATTCCTAAAAAAAAAAAATGTTATTCTTCTTCTTATTTATATAAATTAATTAAAATTACAAAAAAGATTATATTTTATAGAAAATTACTTTTTCAAAAAAATAATATGAGAAATCGTCGAGGACATTTTTCTTATCATTGTATTGATATAATCTTCGCTTATACTTATTTATTAAATATTTTATTAAATTTTAAATATAAATATAATCGTTTTACAATAATGAACAATGGTATTTTGTTACCAATTGTAAAAATAAATAATACTAATTATTTGAAATATGATATTAATTTTTATCTTAATGGTTATTTTCATCGGGCTAATGGTGGAGAAACATTTTTAGATTTTAACATTATTAATACTTTTGATTCTTTAGAAGATTTTCATTCAGATTTAAATATTATTCCTCATCAGAAAGATATTTTGAAAATTAAAAAAAAATTAGAAAAATATTATTGGAATCTTTTTTTACAAAATTATAAATTTGAATTGAAAAATATTAGTTTAGATTCTATAAATATTATTAAAAATTATTATGATAATAATAAAATTTATGATGATACCTTTAATAAAGTTTATTTAAATAAAAAAGTTTTAAATAATGATTTTTTACAAAATACAGTTATATTAACTGATAGATTAAAAACTAAAATATATTTTTTCCATAAATAAATAAAATTTATATTTAATTTTATATCAAATGTTTTTCAATATTGTTAAATTTTTAGATTTAACTGAAAAAGAAAAAAAATATCTATTTGAAACACATTTATATTATCAAAAATTAAGAAGTATTAGATTTAATTTTCAACAAGATCCTTATGATGTTAATTATAATATTATTCAATTAATGAATAATACTAATAAAAATTTATTTTTAATTGAAAAATTTTTTATTTCTCAAATTAATAATGTTTTAATTAAAAAATTATTTTTTAATTTTAGTAATTATGATGTTCATAAAAAAGTTTTAAACAATGTTTTTTATGATGATATTTCTAATATTATTTTAGATTTTTCATTTTCTGGAAATAAATTGATTTTTATTAAATTACATGAATATAAATCATTCATAATTTTAAAAAATATTAAAATTTTAAAAAATTTATTAAGAAATGATTTTATTTCTAAAATTTATATTGAAAAATATCCTTTGCATAATGGATTAACTTTAAAAGATTTATCAAAATTTAAACCGGTTTATGATTTTAAAAATTTATCTTTTTCACCTACTAATATTAATGAAATCTCTCCAAAATTTGGTATTTATAATATTATTTTAATTCGTATTAATTATTTTTATTATTATTTTGGTATAAAAAAAAATAAAATTGTTGATTTTTTTATTCATAGTATAGAACAACTTGAATTAATTGAATTTTTTTTTAATAAAAATAAAAAATTTATTTTTTGTAATTTTTCTTTATATTCTATTAAATCTATTGGTAAAGATTTAAATCATAAAATTTATTTAAATTTAGATCAAATTAAAAAAGATATTTTTACTTTTGAAATTTATAATTTTTTGCTATCTATTTTAATTAATAAAAAAAAATTATAATAATTAAATATATAATGTCTTTATTAGGACGACCCGAACAATTTGAATGTCAACATGAAAAATTAATTAAAAAAAAACATAGTAAAACTATGTATGATTGTAAAAAATGTAGTAAAACTTTTATGATTGTTCCTGCTAAATTTGATCCTTATAATCCTCCTATATTTCCTAATCAACAAAATCCTCCAAATTATCCTGATTATCCTGATTTCCCAGATTTGATTGATCCTAATTACCCTATTCGTTAAATCTTAATATTTAATTTTTATTATATATTAAAATTTTTAACATTTACATTTTTTACATTTACATTTTTTACATTTACAACTTTTTTTACATTTTTTTGCAGCTTCTCTCATTTGTTTTGCTGTTTTTTTGTTTTTTTTTCCTCCTCCTTTTTTTGGTTTTCTTTTTTTTCCTGCTCCAATTGCCATATTACCAATAATATCAGCAATACCTAGTTCCATTCCTTTTTTCCCTTTAATTCCTTTCTTTATTGCTTTCTTTGCGGCAATTTTATATTTTTTTAATGCTTTTTCATAAGCTCCGGTTAATACTTTCATTACTTCTAATTCATCTTCGTCATTTTCATCATATGCCATTGATTCCCATTCATCATCCCAATTTGTTTGATCATTATTATCTCCAAAATCCATTGCATCAAGATGAGTACCATTTTCAAGTAAATATTCTATTTGTTCTTCTTTATCTTTATATTGTTTATAAACTGATTTATCTATTACACATCCATTATGAATTAATGTAATAATAGTGTTTATTGCTTTATCTCTATTATGCATTGCAATACCTACATTTAATACAATTTCTAATGGTGATTTACCTCTAAATTTAGCATTTACATCAGCTCCTTCTTTAATTAATTCTAATATTTTTTTATGATCTAATTCTCTTACTGCTTTAGCAAATTTAGTTGGAGTTGGTTTTCCTTTGAATAATTTTTTTATACCTTTTTTTAATTCTTTAAGACCTGCCCCAGATTGATTTTTACAAGACATTTGTTATATAGTTTAATTTATATTATTTTTAAAAATTATTATAAATATAAAAATATAAAGAAAGTATATATTATTTAAATGTCTCGTGAAGGTTATATAGATTTTCAACCTCCTATGCCTACTGCGCCACCACAAGAACAAATTCAAAATAATGAAATTCATTATATAAATTCATATCCAAATGATTATGTTTATCATAATCAATTAGAAATAAATAGACAAATACAAATAAATAATGAAAAACGAGATCGCGAAGTTGCTATTCGAATACAAAAAATGGAAAATCAAATTAAACAAGAAAAAGAAGAAAAAACTACATGGAAAAAACTTTGTATATGTTTATCTTGTTTATTTTGTTGTTTTTTACCATGTGGTTGTTAAAATAAAAATTAAAATTTATTTTTATAAAATATAAAGATGGAAATTATTGGACCAGATTGTGAAAAAATTATTATGAATTATAAAAAATCCATTGATTTCGTTTTTTTTCAAGAAAATAATATAATTGAATTTTTTAAATTTAATAATTATTTTAATAAATCGAATTATTCTTTATTAAAACTAGATTTATTTTATAATGAATTTAAAGAATTATTTGAAAATTATTATAAAGATGTACATAAAATAATTAATTTTACTATAAATTGTTATGGTCGGGATCATCAAAATAATCATAAAATACATCAATTAGATTTACAAAAAGATGATGATTCTATGTTATATGAATACAAGATCAAAACTGTACATAAAGATCAAAATAATGAAATATTAATTCAATTATACAATAAAAAATATGATTATGATATTCTTGATATAATAGAAACAGTTACCAAAATGGACATTGATCATAGTGATAGTGATAGTGATTTAGATGGGTTAATTTAATAAAATCATTTAAATTTATTATATTATTATACTAAATATATGATTACAAATGGGAATAAACTTAAAAATATATACGGTATTACTTCCGTAATAATTGGCTGTATTATTTTACCTATATCTTTTTTCCCATTTTGTATTCCCTTAATTGTTATCGGGAGTTATTTTTTTCTTAATGGTATATCAAATCTTCTTATTAAACTTAATTAATAATATTATTATTAAAATTGATTAATAATAATATAATAAGTAAAATATTAAATACATTTAAACTCTACACGCGATATTAAAATTTAAAAAACTTATTAAAATTTATTTCTTTAGAACATAATAATATATAATGGGAATTTTAGGTTTTTATAAAAATTTAATTCAAACATATCCTAATATCACAGAAGCATTGAAACAAGTATTGAAAGAAAATCAACATGTTTTTTTATATTTAGATTTTAATGCTATGATACATCCTTGTATGTCAAAAATAGTTCAAAAATATAAAGATTCAACATCTATTAATCGTAAAATTATTGAAGCTGAAGTTTTTGAAGAAATCAAAATTGAAATTTTAAATATTGTTAATAAAATTAAACCTGAATTCTTAATGATTGCTACTGATGGCGTTGCTCCTAGAGCAAAAATGCAACAACAAAGATATAGAAGATATAATTCTATTCGTAAACCAGAAAGGAAAATTTTTGATAGTAATTCTATTAGTCCAGGCACTCCTTTTATGAAAAATTTATCAAAATATATGGAAAATCTTATAGAAACTGAATTAAAACAAAAATCTAAAATTTTATATTCTGATCATAGTCAACCTGGTGAAGGTGAACATAAAATTATGAATTTTATTAGACAATTAAAAGAAGATTCTGAAACGGAAAAAATTGTTCATATTGTTAATTCCTTAGATTCTGATCTTATTATGCTTACTATGATGTTGGATAAACAAAATGTTTATTTATTAAGAGAAAAACAACATTATGAAGAAGATAAAGATATTGATAGTGATAATATGGATAAAAAATATCATTTTTTAAATGTTAATTTGGTAAAAGAATATATTTGGAATGATTTAAATGCTGAACATAATTATAAAAATGTTATTACACAACAACAATTTGTTAAAGATTTCGTTTTTTTATGTTTTTTTATTGGCAATGATTTTTTGCCTCATTTTAAAATTATTAATACTTATAATCATGGTATTGAATTAGTTTTAGGAAAATATAAAGAAGAATTAAAAATTAGTGGTCAAAGATTAATTCTTGATAACAATGATATTAATCAAAAAATGTTAATTAATATGTTAAAAGAATTAAATGATAATGAAGAAACATATAATACTAAGAATAATTATGTAAAACACGATCATGTTGTTAAATATTTTGAAAAAGGTTGGAAAGAAAGATATTATTTTTATTATATTAAAAATTTTACTTATAAAGGTGTTGATGATATGTGTTTCAATTTTTGTCAAATGTTAAAATGGACTACTAAATATTATTTTGAAGGGACTAATAATTGGTCTTATTATTATCGTTATTTTGGTGCTCCTTGTTTTAGTGATTTATGGGATTTCTTACATCGGTGTGATATTAATAAAATTGATATTCCTTTTGATAAACCTTATACTATGAATCAACAACTTATGATTATTTTGCCTCCACAAAGTTCTTATTTAATTCCTTATAAATATAATCGTTTAATGTATGGTAAATTAAGAAATATGTATACTAAAAAATATAAATTAGATAAAGTTAATAAAAAATTTACTTTTATGTTTACTCCTATTTTACCTCCTATGGATGATAATGCTATCAAATATTTCGTTAGAGATTAAAAAATAAAATTGATATATATATAATAATAAAAATGAATCAAGGTTTAATTAAATTATCAAAACAAGTTTTTAATTTTAGATTTACTAGATTTATTACAACAACTTCTTGTGATGAATTTTGTACAACATCTGATTTTTGTGTAAAAAATATTTTAAAACAAGATGAAAAAAAAGACTATAAAGATTTTATAAAAAAAAAAGAAAAAGAAGACCCTTATTATTATAAAAATCTATATGAAAATCATACAGATTTTAAAAAAAATGAAGACCCTGATTATTATAAAAATATATATGAAAATTATGGTAATACAGATTATCCAACAAAAAATTGAAATTGATTTTCAATATATTTATAACTTACTATATTTTATACAACTCTAAAATGAATACTGAATTAACTTTTGATGTTTACGGAAAAGATGAAAATAATAATATTATCTTTATTTCAAATGAAGGTAAATATTATAATGAAAATGGTAATATTATAAATATTAAGGATATGAAAATTGACTTTGATATTGAAGATAAAACACCAAATATTTTTGATGATAGTAGTGATAGTGAAGATGATGAATAAAAAATTTATTTTTTAAAAATAAATATTAATAATGGACTTATTTTCTTTTATTAATATATAATAAAATATTATGGAAAATAAAAGAAGTTTTAAAATTATAAAAATAAATTCTTATTCTAAAAATCTTAATAAAAGAACTGGTGGGCGATATATTTCTAATGATCCTTATGAAGCAGGTTTAAAAGCTTTTAATCATATCTTAAGAGATATTAAAGATGATATTATTAATTTTAAAATTACTATTAAAGAATCAACTAGAAAAAGTAATAAAAAAGAATATGAATATAATTTTACTAGATATAAAACATTAAGACCTAATATTATAAAAAAAGGCAAAGAACATGTTCATTATCAATATAAAACTACTAGTAAACAAATGAATGAAAAACAATATCAACGATATTTAATTAGAGAAAAATCAAATAGAATTAAATGTTCAAAATTTGAAAAAGAAGATAAAATTTTAAAAACATGTTGTGGAAAACAACATACTAAAAATAGTAGAACATTTGAAAGTTGTAAAAAAACAATTAAAAGAAATCGTAAAAATCCAGCATTTAAAAAATTATACGAATCTTTTGATAAAAAATAAATAAAATTGAATAAAAAAATATAATAATAAAAATATGAATAGTGATAGTACTGAAGAAGAATGCGATTCTCGTAAAATGAAATTACAAGAAGTTGAATTAGCGATTCAACAATGTCAATCGACAGTTCATGATAATATTAATTTAGTTATTCAAAGAGGTGATAATTTAGAAGATTTACAAGATAAAAGTTTTAATTTACAATATTCTGCTAAACAATTTCGTAAATCTGCTCGTCAAGTAAGACGAAAAATGTATTGTCAAAAATTAAAAGCTAATTTATTTATGATTTTTGTCATTTTATTTATTTTATGGATTATTTTAAGTATGGGTTGTGGTTTTGATTTTAGAAAATGTCGAATCAAATAAAATTGATTTCAAAAATATTTATAACTTACTATCTAAAATCCACAATCTTTTATATACACTACAAAATTTCTTATTAACTTCAAATTCTTTAAATTTATAAATTTAAATTTAAAAAATGTTCACAACAATAATATTAAATATATTGGGTTTTTTCGAATTCAATATGTTAGTAAAAATACTTGAAACTTTCATTGCTGCTGATTTTCAATTAGTAATGATTTTTTCTTTTATGATATTTTTATTAATGCTCAAACCATTATTCAAATGTTTAAAATTTTTAGTTTTATTTCCAATTTTTGTTTTTTGTTGTTATATTATGTTTAAATTAATGTAATTTTATTTTTTAAAAAATATATTTCATTATGGACTTAATTTATTTTTATTTAAAATTGAAAATAAATTATATTTAAAATATGGATCTAAATGATATTGATTGTATAATTGAAATTCCAAAAGGTTCTAATATTAAATATGAATTTGATAAAAAGAAAAATAAAATGAGATGTGATCGTATTTTACATACTTCAATGGGTTATCCAGGTAATTATGGTTATATTCCTAATACATTATCTGATGATGGTGATCCCATTGATGTTTTATTAATTACTGATTACAAATTAAATTCAAATACTTTAATTCGTGTTAAAATTATTGGTATTCTTCTTATGAAAGACGAAGCTGGTATTGATGAAAAATTATTATGTCTTCCACATGCTAATATTGATCCTACTAGTGAATATGTCACTGATATTGAAGATCTTCCTCGATGTTTATTAGATAAAATTTTACATTTTTTTAAACATTATAAAGATACTGAAAAAAATAAATTTGTTGAAATTATTGGTTTTAAAGATAAAGAATATGCTGAAAAAATTTTTTTAAAATCCATAGAAACATATGTAAAACATAATTTAAAACAACGACCTCGTCTATCTGTTTTTGATATGTGTGGTAATGATTAAATTGTTTCTATTATTGTTGAATCTTTTTCATAGTTATATTCATAAATTGTATATAAGTATTGATATCTTTTTTCTATATCTTTTAATGATTCTAAATCTAAATATTTACATTCATATAATACTTCTTTTGTTTTTTTTATTATTGTTCGTGATATTTCATAATTTTTATTTATTATATCTATTGTACACTGAGCATTCTTTCGAAATCTATTCACATAATCAGCATCTATTGTTAAAGTCACATTATTAAATAAAGATAAATCTGATTCTTTATATTTATCTTCATATTCTAAAAATATTTCATCTATTTGTTCATAGATTTCAAATTCATTATAAATTTTTTCTACAAAATTATTATAAGTTATTAATGTCTTTTCAAAGAAAAATACTCGATATGGTTGATTTATTAAACTTTTTAAATATTCAATTATTTTATCAAATATTTTATTATCTTTTTTCTTTTTATTCTTATATATATATTTTATTAATTGGATTTTATCAAATATCAATCGTGTCTTTTCATTTATATTATTAAAAATATATTCTATTCGATTTAATTCTTTATGATCTATTATTAAATTTAATAATAATATATATTTTAATATTTGTTTTTTATTATCAAATATATGATTATAATTTATTTCTTCTAATTTTAATGTTTTAAAATGATATATTTCATTATTACTTAATACTACATCAAATATTTGACTAAATACATTTTTTTTTAAATTTTCATAATCTATTATTATTTTTTTATTATGTTTATCTTTTAATAATTTTATGAATTTTACTAAATAATATACATTTTTTATAAATCTTTTTTTATTTTTTCTTCCTTTTAATATTTTTTTTGAAAAATTTTTATGTACATTTGATGATACATTGATTACTATTTTAGATATATTTATTACACTCATAAAATTATAATCATTTATTAAATCAAATTTTTGATCTATTATTGTAAACATATTTAAAAAATCTAAATTTAAATCATCATTTAATGAAAATGATATTAAAATTTTTTTTAAGATTTTTTTAAATTTATTTTCGGTTTTTTTTTTAAATATCTTTTTTTTTGATATTTCTTCTTCATTATCTAATATATCATCTTCTAATAATTTATTCAATATATTTAACATTTTATTTGAATCATAGATATTTCTTCTTATTATATCTAAAAAATCTATTCTTTGTTTTCTTGATATTATATTCATTAATTTTAATATGTATTTCTCATTATCTTCGATTGATATTATATAATCTTCTAGTAAATTCCAATTTGATATTTTTTTACATTCTTTTAAATTTTTTATATTTAAAAATAAATTTAATAATGTATGATTATCTATTTTTTTAATGAAATTTTCAAAAAAATTAATTAATATTTGATTCTCATAATTAAAATTTTTAAATAAATTTTTATATATATCTATTAATCCTACTTTTTTAAATATATGAAATTCTCCTAATAATATTTCATCTAATTTATCTAAACAAATATCTAAAAAATCATCGTCTAATAATTCTATATAATTCTTTTCTAAAAATAATAAAAAATTAATAAAATCATCAAAATTTAATTTATATATTATTTCATCCATTTTTAATATTAATTCTTTTTTATATTTAAATTTTTTAAACACATCTTTTTTATAATATTTATAATTCTCTATCATATTTTTTTTTATAATATTTTTGATTTCTAGATAATCAAATTCATCATTTATCACTAAATCCTCGATTCTTTTATAATTCATAATATATATAATATATTATTATATTATTTTATTTTAATATTATATACTATGAACTTCAAAAGTATTGAAAATTATTTTAAAAAAAATTATAAATTTATAATAATTATTTGTTTATTTTTAGTTTTAATCATGACAGAAGAAAAAAAATTTACACCTCAAGAAGATTTTACACCTATTCAAGCTTTAGATTCTGTAAAATCAACTGAAAAAAAAGTCAATGATATTTTTAGTCATATAGATGCTAATAAAGCAACAATGAAAAAACAATTACATATGAATAATAATCTTTCTTTAGAAGCAAAACAAATACGATTAAAAAATGCTGATGATTCTAATCATGTTATATTTTATAATAAAGGTTTAGATGGCGTTGAAATGAAAGGTTGGAAAGGTGTATCATTAGCTACTGGTGAAGGTGGTGCAAAAAGAGTTGTAGAAATTAAAAAAGATTATATGAAGATTAATAATGCTAAATTCTGTATAGGAGGTACTTGTATTAATGAAACTGATTTAAAAAAAATTAAATCGGGAAGAGTAATTGGTGGATATGCATATAATGGAGATGGTACAACATACCCATTATATACAGGAGGTTGGCATACATTATATGATGGGAACGGCACACATAATATATGGACAAATGATCGTTGGGATGTTGTTCAATTATTAAGAGGTTGGAGAGGAGAATTTGCAGAACATGGAAAAGGAACTGGATGGGTTAAAAAATATGAAAATAAAGATCGAGATGTAAGAGTATTTCATGAATTACCAGATAACAGGGTAAGTTCTTATAAATTAACATGGATCGGATATTAAATTTAAATAATTAATTTAAAAATTATTAAAAAAAATTTTTTAAAATTTATATTTCTTAATAATAAAGATATATATATTTTTATATGACTATGAATTTACAAATTATTGATGCTTCTGAAAAAGATATTAATTGGAAATATCATATTATGTTATTTTGTATTGATGAAAATAGTGATTCTTATTGTATTAAAGTGAAAAATTATAATCCATTTTTTTATATAAATTATAATAAAAATTTTCATATAACTGATATGAATCAAGTTATTGTTAATCCTAGATGTCCTAATGATTATTATAAAACATTAAAAGGTAATACTACGAATATTTCTACTCATTATTATAAAGAATTGGATGGATATCAGGATAGGAAAAAAAAATTTATTAAATTAGAATTTGATTCAATTAGAAAATTTGGTATGGTTAAAAAAGCTTTTGAAGATAAAATTAAAATTCTAGGTGAACAAGTGAAATTTCAAAGATATGAATCTAATATAAATCAATTTTTAAGATTTTTTCATATTAAAAATATTAATTTATGTAAATGGATTAAAATTAATAAATCTAAAGCAACATTAGTTGAAAATGAATTTTCTAAATGTAAATTTGAATATGAAGTCGATTTCAGAGATATTCATCGTAGTAATATTGATAAAATTGGTCCTATGAAAATTTTGAGTTATGATATCGAATGTACTAGTTGCGATGGTAGTTTTCCTCAATTTTCAAGAGAAACTGATGAAATTATTCAAATTGGTAATACTATGGAAGTTTATGGAAAGGGTCCAAGTGCTGATAGAAATTTTATGATTTCATTAAAAAATTGTCAACCTATTGAGAATTGCGAAGTTATTAATTGTAAAACTGAAAAGGAATTAATTATAAAATGGTGTGAAAAAATTAATGAAATAGATCCAGATATTATTACTGGATATAACATATGGGGTTTCGATTATCAATATATTTATGAAAGAGCATTAGTATTAAATATAGATATAGCAGAAGTTTTAAATATTAGTAGAGTTCAGGATTTAGATCAATCAAATTTTAGAGATAATGAAAAAATTTATATTCTTAAACAATTATCTTCTTCTGCGATGGGTGATAATCAGTTAAAATATCTTAATACTATTGGTAGAATTAATATTGATTTATTAAAATATGTTAGAGAAAATGAAAAATTGCCTGTTTATAAATTAGATTATGTAGCAGAACATTTTATTGGTCAAAAGAAAAATCCAGTAACTCCTAATCAAATTTTTGATTGGTATCATGAAGGAAAGGCTGAAAAAATCACAGTTATTGCTGAATATTGTATTCAGGATTGTAAATTAGTTAATAAATTAATTAATAAACTTTCTGTTGTTGAAAACTCTGTTGGTATGTCTAATACTTGTTGGATTCCTCTTAATTATGTTTTTTGTAGAGGTCAAGGTATTAAAGCTCATTCTTTAGTTTTAAAAGAATGTGCTTCTCTAGGTTTTATTATGCCTCATATTGAAAAATTAGAAGGCGAATGTAGATTTAAAGGCGCTACTGTTTTAACTGCTAAAAGTGGTATTCATTATTATCCGGTTTCGGCTTTAGATTTCGCTTCTTTATATCCTTCTTGTATGATTTCACATAATCTTTGTATTTCTTCTATAATTACTAAGGAAAAATTAGACGAATGTATTGAAAAATTTAATTGGACTATTGATAAATATAGAGAAGTGAAATGGGATGAAACTGATAAAGATACTGGTATTACTACTAGTTATCTATATTATTATATTCAACCTGATAAAGATATTAATGGTAAAATTATTGATTCTAAAAGAGCTGTGTTTCCTCAAATTTTAATGAAATTATTAAATAAAAGAAATGAAACTAAAAAACTCATGAAAAAAGAAAAAGATCCTTTTAAAAAATCTATTTATAATGGATTACAATTATCTTATAAAATTACTGCTAATTCTATTTATGGTCAATTAGGTTCTCCTGTTGGTGCTATGAGAAGATTAGCTGTTGCTGGTTCTGTTACTACTTGTGGCAGACAATTATTAGAATTGGCTCAAAATTTCACTTTGCAACATTATGAAGGCTCGGATGCTATATATGGCGATACAGATTCTATTTTTATGAAATTTAATTTAAAAGATCATACTGATGATTGTCCTTATCATCAAAAAAATATACATAAAAGAATTGCAAAATATCATCGGATTAAGAATAAAATTTGTAAAAAAATGATTATTAATAATGAAAATTTTTCTCATTCAAGAAAAGCAGAAGCTATGATGTTTAAAACTAAATTTAGATTATATAAAAAATGCGATTGTCCTCATGTCAAAGATTTAATGAGCGAAAATGCTTTAAAAAAAAGTATTGAATTCGCTTGTGAAGTTGATGCTATTATTACTGATTTATTACCTGATCATAAAGTTTTTGTTGATGGTAAACAAGTTGATGGTTGTCAACAATTAGAATATGAAAAAACATATCTTCCTTATATTTTATTTACTAAAAAACGATATGTTGGGAAATTATATGAATTTAAAACTAATCTTGAGAAAGATTGGGTTTTAGATTATAAAGGTATTGCTTTAAAAAGACGAGATAGTTCTATTATTGTTAAAAAATTCTATAAACATTGTTTATATAAAATTATGGAAGGTAGTAAACAAATTGCTTTAGATTGTTTGGAACAAGATTTAAATAATTTAATGAATAATGATAAAACAAAAATTTATCCTATTGAAGATTTCGTTTTATCTAAAACTTTGAAATCTATGAATAAATATAAAATGGATAAAAAAATTTTACAATCTATTCTTATCTTAAATAAATTTTTACAATTAAAAACTATTTTAAATCAAAAAAATTATGATTCAAATATTATTGATAAAATCATTGATAATAATCCTACTAGACCTAAATTTAGTAAAATAATTTGTTTTGAAAGTTGCAATAAACATTCTAAATTTAATACTATAACTGGTAATAAAAATTTATCTTTTAAAATGAATTGTAAATGTAATAAAGATATTGATAATACTTTCGGTATTAATCAATTATTAGATTTTTTAAATACTAAATATAATTCGAAAGTTGTTAAAAAAGAAGATAGAAATATTAATGATTTATCTCGCTTAAAAACATATCGTTTTAATAAAAAAGTTTCTTTTGATAAAAATATTATTGATATTATTGATTTATTGTCTGAATATTATTTAAATAATAATCAAAAGGTTTTACTTCGTATTAAAAATATTTTTAAAAAAATTACTATTTCGAAAATTTATGAACGAATTTCTTTTTATAATCTTAGAAAGGTTAGTCAAACTCATGTTATTTTAACTCAAAGAATGACTCTTCGTGATCCCGGTAGTGCTCCTCAAATTAATGATCGCATTCAATATTGTTTTATTAAAGTTAAAGGTGATACTAGAAAAATGTTACAAGGTGATCTCATTGAAAATCCAGATTATATTACTCAAAATAATATTCCTTTGAATTATAATTATTATATTGAAAAACAAATCCAAAATCCTTTATTACAATTATTTGAACATGTTGATAAAGAGAAATCTAAAAAAATATTTTTAAATATTAAAAATCTTAACAAAAATAAATCTTCCGGTCAAACAAATATTATGGATTTTTTTAAAAAATAAATAATCTATATATATATATATAAATAATATGAACAATTCAATATATAAAAAAGCATTCAATAACCATTTTAGTGGTAGAAAAGAATCCTTTAGTTTCGGTGGTAAAAAAGTAAGTGCAGTATCTGGTGCCGCTTTATATGCATATAATATGGCTAAAGAAAAAAGTAAAAATTATAGAGGGACTCAAAATAAAACAAAAAGTGGAAAAACTTGTATGAACTGGAATTCACAATCACCACATAAACACGATAGAACTTCAATTAAATTTCCAGACGGTGGTCTTGGAGGTGTTAGAGGTCATAATTATTGCAGAAACCCGGATGATATGGCAGGGATTTGGTGTTATACTACTGATTCTGATAAAAGATGGGAATATTGTGATTATGAGGCAGAAAAACCACCTAATGATGATAATTTGAGTAAACATTCTTTATTAAAAGATGGTAAAAAAATTAGATTTAAAACTTATCATACAGATAAATATATTAGAGGTTTTGGTGATGGAAAAGTAGGTTGGGGTGGAGCAGGTAAAGAAGAAATGTGGATTGTAAAAAATGCTGGTAATAATCAGTTTGCTTTTTATAACCCTATTCATAAAAGATTTCTTAGAGCTCACATCGAAGGACATATGGATCTTTCTGAAGAAAAAAATGATTATAATGATATACAAAGTTTAGATTATAAAAACTTCTGTCTATTTCATGTTTATAAAGCTGGAGATGGTAAAATTGGTTTAAAAACAGATCATAAAGGTTGGGTGGCTATTACTGATGAAGGCAAATCTATGTCAAAAAGTCAACAAGGTAAAGATATAGCTACATGGATGAATTGGGAACGATTTACAATTACAAATGCCGAAGAAGGAAATAATGATAATTCTTCAAATAATAATGATAATTCAAATAATAATGATAATGATAATAATTCTTCAAATAATAATGATAATAATAATGATAATAATTCTTCAAATAATAATGATAATAATTCTTCAAATAATAATGATAATAATAATGATAATAATAATGATAATAATTCT
>Ga0315334_10000392_pt1 | contig 26870 bp, 29 predicted proteins | sample M150034915metaG_FD_205555 | JGI IMG/M metagenome (GOLD analysis project Ga0315334, IMG submission 205555) | Ammonia-oxidizing marine archaeal communities from Monterey Bay, California, United States - M1 500m 34915 | ecosystem: Environmental > Aquatic > Marine > Intertidal zone | place: USA... | reverse complement strand
AAATTAATATAATTTAAAAATATGGATTCTAAAAATATTGATTGTGTTATTGAAATTTCAAAAGGTTCTAATATTAAATATGAATTTGATAAAACTAAACAATATATGAGATGCGATCGTATTTTACATACTTCTATGGGTTATCCTGGTAATTATGGTTATATTCCAAAAACTTTATCTGATGATGGTGATCCAATTGATGTTTTATTAATTACTGATTATAAATTAAATTCTAATACTTTAATTAATGTTAAAATCATTGGCGTTCTTCTTATGAAAGATGAAGCTGGTGTTGATGAAAAATTATTATGTGTTCCTCATGAAAAGGTTGATCCAACTAGTGAATATATTAATGATATTGATGATCTTACTAAATGTTTATTGTCTAAAATTTTACATTTTTTCAAACATTATAAAGATAATGAGAAAAATAAATTTGTTCATATTATTGGTTTTAAAGATAAAAAAACTGCTGAAGAAATTTATTTAAAATCTTTAGAATCATATGCAAATAAAAATTTACGACGAGGTTTGATTATTCCATTTGATATTTGTGGTAATGATTAAAAATAAAATTGATATATATTAATAATATATATATCAATGCCTGGGCAAGTTTATTTAATTCAACCAGAAGTATTAATTGGAACAAATCGATTTAAAATTGGTCTTTCTAAAGAAAGTAATTTAAAAAGATTAAAAAGTTATGGTAAAGGAACTCGTTTGATAAGAATTTATGAATGTAATAATCCTAAAATTGTAGAAAAACAACTTATAAAAAATTTCAAAGAAAAATTTGAATTAATTAAAGGTAATGAATTTTTTCTGGGTAATGAAATTGAAATGATTGAATTATTTGAAAAAATTTATAATCAATGTACAAAAAAAGAAAATGTAAAAAAAAAAGTGTATTCTTGTAAACTATGTAAAAATGTATCCTTTAAAACTCATTATGCATTGGGAGGACATTGTGCAAGTATTCATCCTAAAAAGAAATCGAATCAAACAAAAAAAGAATTTATTGATGAAATATTTGGATTTGAAGAGTTTGATATTGCAAAAGATTATAATCAGATTACTGATAATATAGATGATGAAAAAACACTTATATATTGGAGAAATTTACCTAACCAGGAAATAGTTAATTTAATAAAAAATAAATATGATAGGGGAATGTCTATAAAAGAATTTATAGAAAATTTTAAATTTTCTAATCAAAAGCAAGATCAAATAGATTTGGCTTTATTACGAGAAAATGTTATAAATGATCCTACAGGTACAGACCGTTATTTTATAAAAAGAGATAATGAAATAAATGATCAAATGAAAGTAGATGCTAAAACTATGTCAACCTTTAATGAATTCATAAAAAAATATCATTATAAGAAAATGGATGAATTAATGGAAAAATGGTGTGATTATGGTGGTAATGATTAAATAGTTTCGATTATATTTGTATCTTTTTCATAATTATATTCATAAATTGTATATAAATATTTATATCTTTTTTCTATATCTTTTAATGATTCTAAATCTAAATATTTACATTCATATAAAACTTCTTTTGTTTTTTTAACTATTGATCGGGATATATCATAATTTTTATTTATTATATCTATTGTACATTGAGCATTCTTTCGAAATCTATTTACATAATCAGGATCTATTGTTAAAGTAATATTATTAAATAAAGATAAATCTGATTCTTTATATTTATCTTCATATTCTAAGAAAATTTCATCTATTTGTTCATATATTGCAAATTCATTATAGATTTTATCTACGAAATTATTATATGTTATTAATGTCTTTTCAAAGAAAAATACTTTATATGGTTGATTTATTAAACTTTTTAAATATTCTATTATTTTATCGAATATTTTATTATCTCTCTTTTTTTTATTTTTATAAATATATTTTATTAATTGAATTTTATCAAATATTAATCGAGTTTTCTCATTTATATTATTAAATATATATTCTATTTGATCTAATTCTTTATGATCTATTATTAAATTTAATAATAATATGTATTTTAATATTTGTTTTTTATTATCAAATATATGATTATAATTAATTTCTTCTAATTTTAATGTTTTAAAATGATAGATTTCATTATTATTTGATACAATATCAAATACTTGACTAAATACATTCTTTTTTAAATTATCAAATTCTATTATTACTTTATTATTATTATTCTTTAATTCTAATAATTTGATAAATTTTGCTAAATAATATACATTTTTTATAAATCTTTTTTTATTTTTTCTTCCTTTTAATTGTTTTTTTGAAAAACTTTTATGTACATTTGATGATACATTTATTACTACTTTTCCTATATTTATTATACTCATAAAATCATAATCATTTATTAAATCGAATTTTTGATCTATTATTGTAAACATATTTAAAAAATCTAAATTTAAATCATCATTTAATGAAAATGATATTAAGATTTTTTTTAATATTTTTTTAAATTTATTTTCTTTCTTTTTTTTAAATAAATATTTTTTTTCTTCTTTCTCATTATCTAATATATCATCATCTAATAATCTATTTAAGATATTTAACATTTTATTTGAATCATATATATTTCTTCTTATTATATCTAAAAAATCTATTCTTTGTTTTCTTGATATTATATTCATTAATTTTAATATATATTTCTCATTATCTTCTATTGATATTATATAATCTTCTAATAAATGCCAATTTGATATTTTTTTACATTCTTTTAAATTTTTTATACTTAAAAATAAATTTAATAATGTATGATTATCTATTTTTTTTATGAAATTCTCAAAAAAATTAATTAATATTTGATTCTCATAATTAAACTCATTAAATAAATTTTTATATATATCTATTAATCCTACTTTCTTAAATATATGATATTCTCCTATTAATATTTCATCCAATTTATCCAAACATATATCCATAAAATCTACATCTAATAATTCAATATAATTTTTTTCTAAAAATAATAAAAAATCTATATAGTTATCGAAATTTAATCTATAAATTATTTCATCCATTTTTAGTATTAATTCTTTTTTAAGTTTGAATTTTTTAAATATATCCTTCTTATAATATTTAAAATTTTCTATCATATTTTTTTTTATTGTATCTTTGATTTCATGATAATTAAACTCATCATTTATTACTAAATCTTCGATTTTTTTATTCATATTAATATATATTATATTATTATTTTATTTTAATATTATATATAATGAATTTCAAAAATATAGAAAGTTATTTAAAAAAAAATTATAAATTTGTAATAATTATTTGTTTATTTTTATTTTTAATCACAGAACAACCAGAAAAATTTACACCACGAGGTGGACATAGAGTAAAAGACCAAGAAGATTTTACAACTGCTCAAGCTTTAGATGCTGTTAAAACAACTGAAACAAAAGTTAATAATATAGCTACAAAAGTTGGTGCTGATTATGTTGATTTAAAAAGTGGAATAAGATTATCTAAAAAATGGATGAGTGGTGCAACTGCAACAAATTCTGAAATATCAAATGATACAAAAGAATATAAAAAATTAATGATTATAGGTAATAAATCAAGTGGTACTAGAAAAGTTGGTATATGGGATCATTTAGATATACATGGTAATCAATATGCTACTGGATATATTAAAAGTAATAGTAAATTATGTATAAAAGGAACTTGTATTGATGAAAATGATTTAAAAAAAATGAAATCATTAAGAATGATGGGTGGTTTTGCTGTTGATGGAGGAGGAAGTACGATTCCATTAGAAGAAGGTGGATGGTGGAATTTATGTTGTGAGGGAAATCAAAAATATAATGCGTGGTCTAATGATGCATGGGATGTGGTATTTTTATATAGAGGTTGGAAAGCACAATTTTCAGAACATCCTAGTGGAAAAGGATGGGTAAAAACATATGAAAATAAAACTGAAAATGTAAAGAAATTTGCTCCACCAGGAAATAGGGTAAGTGGTTATAAAATGTGGTGGGTAGGATATTAAATATAAATAATTAATTTAATAATTATTAAAAAATTTTTTTTTAAAATTTATATCTCTTAATAATAAAGATATATAAATTATGACATTAAATTTACAAATTGTTGATGTATCTGAAAAAGACATTAATTGGAAATATCATATAATGTTATATTGCATTGATGATAATAGTAATTCTTATTGTATAAAAGTTCAAAATTATAATCCATTTTTTTATATAAATTATAAAAAAGAATATCATATTACTGATTTGAATCAAATTATTGTTAATCCTAGATGTAGGAATGATTATTATAAAACATTAAAGGGTAATACTACTAAGATATCTTATTGTAATTATAAAAAATTAGATGAATATCAAGAGAAGAAGAAAAAATTTATTAAATTAGAATTTGATTCAATTAGAAAATATGGTATGATTAAAAAAGCATTTGAAGAAAAAGTTAGTATTCATGGAGAACCAGTTAAATTCCAAAGATATGAATCTAATATTAATCAATTTTTAAGATTTTTTCATATTAAAAATATTAATTTATGTAAATGGATTAAAATCAATAAATCTGATGCTCAATTAGTTCCTAATGATTTTTCTAGATGTAAATTTGAATATGAAGTAGATTTCAATGATATTAATCCTAGTCATATTAATAAAATTGGTCCTATGAAAGTTTTAAGTTATGATATTGAATGTGCTAGTGACGATGGTGGGTTTCCTCAATTTTCAAGAGAAGCTGATAAAATTATTCAAATTGGTAATACAATGGAAGTTTATGGAAAAGGTTCAGATGCTGATGTAAATTTTATAATTTGCTTGAAAAATTGTCAACCAATTGATAATTGTGAAGTTATTAATTGTAAAACTGAAAAAGAATTAATTATAAAATGGTGTGAAAAAATTAATGAAATCGATCCAGATATTATTACTGGTTATAATATTTGGGGTTTCGATTATCAATATATTTATGAAAGAGCAATGTTATTAAATTTAGATCTTGATTCTTTAAATATTAGTCGTATTCATGATTTAGCTCAAACAAATTTTAGAGATAATGAAAAAATTTATATTATTAAAGAATTATCTTCTTCTGCTATGGGCGATAATAAGTTAAAATATCTCAATACTGTGGGTAGAATTAATATTGATTTGATAAAATATGTTCGTGATAATAAAAAATTACCTTCTTATAAATTAGATCATGTAGCGGAAGAATTTATTGGTCAAAATAAAAATCCAGTTACTCCTAATCAAATTTTTGATTGGTATCGTGAAGGTAAACCTGAAAAAATAACTACAATCGCTAAATATTGTATTCAAGATTGTAAATTAGTTAATAAATTAATTACTAAATTATCAGTTATTGAAAATTCAGTTGGTATGTCTAATACTTGTTGGATTCCTCTTAATTATGTTTTTACAAGAGGACAAGGGATCAAAGCACATTCTTTAGTTTTAAAAGAATGTTCTACTTTAGGTTATATTATGCCTCATCTAGATAGATTACATGGTGATATTGAATTTAAAGGTGCTACTGTTTTAACTGCTAATAGTGGAATTCATTATTATCCAGTTTCCGCTTTAGATTTTGCTTCTCTATATCCTTCTTGTATGATTTCACATAATCTTTGTATTTCTTCTTTTATTACTAAGAAAAAATTAGATAAATATATTAAAAAATATAATTGGGGTATTGATAAATATAGAGAAGTTAAATGGGATGAAACTGATGAAGATGGTATTACTACTAATAAAACTTATTATTATGTACAACCAGATAAAGAAAATGGTAAAATTAAGGATTCTGAAAGAGCTGTATTTCCTCAAATTTTAATGAAATTATTAAATAAAAGAAATGAAACTAAAAAACTTATGAAAAAAGAAAAAGATCCTTTTAAAAAATCTATTTATGATGGTTTACAATTAGCTTATAAAATTACTGCTAATTCTATTTATGGTCAATTAGGTTCTCCGGTTGGTGCTATGAGAAAATTAGAAGTCGCAGCTTCTGTTACTACTTGTGGTAGACAACTATTGGAATTAGCACAGAATTTTACTTTAAAACATTATGAAGGTTCGGTTGCTATTTATGGAGATACTGATTCTATATTTATGAAATTTAATTTAAAAGATCATATTGATTCTTGTCCTTATCATCAGAAAAATATGCATAAAAGAATTGAAAAATATCATATTATTAAAAATGATCTTTGTGAAAAAATGATTGAAAATAATGAAAATTATTCTCATTCTAGAAAAGCTGAAGCTATGATGTTTAAAACAGATTTTAGATTATATAATAAATGCGATTGTCCTCAAGTTAAAGATTTAATGAGCGAAAATGCTTTAAAAAAAAGTATTGAGTTCGCCTGTGAAGTTGATAGAATTATTACTGATTTATTACCTGATCATAAAGTTTTTGTTGATGGTAAACAAGTTGATGGTTGTCAACAATTAGAATATGAAAAAACTTATCTTCCTTATATTTTATTTACGAAAAAACGATATGTTGGTAAATTATTTGAACATAAAACTAATCTTGATAAAGATTGGATTTTAGATTATAAAGGTATTGCTTTAAAAAGACGAGATAGTGCTATTATTGTTAAAAAATTCTATAAAAATTGTTTATTTAAAATTATGGAAGGAAGTAAAAAAATCGCATTAGATTGTTTAGAAAAAGATTTAAATAATTTAATGAATAATGATAAAATTAAAATGTATCCTATTGAAGATTTTGTTTTATCTAAAACATTGAAAACTATGAGCAAATATAAAATGGATAAAAAAATTTTACAATCTATTCTTATTTTAAATAAAATTTTACAAATAAAAACTATTTTAAATAAAGATGTTGATTCAGATTCTATTAATAAAATTATAGATAATAATCCTTCAAGATCAAAATTTAGTAAGAAAACTTGTTTTGAAACTTGTAATCATACTAAATTTGATGGGAAAACTGGTAATAAAATTTTATCTTTTAAAATGAATTGTAAGAAATGCAATAAGGATATTAATAATACTTTCGGTATTAATCAATTATTAGATTATTTAAATGATACATATAATTCTAAAGTTGTTAAAAAAGAAGATAGAAATATTTATCTTTTATCTAAATTAAAAACTTATCGTTTTAATAAAAAAAAATTATTTGATAAAAATGTTATTGATGTTATTGATCTTTTAGCAGAATTTTATAAAAATAATAATGAAAAATTATTAATTCGTATTAAAAATGTTTTGAAAAAAATTCCTAATTCTAAAATTAATAATGAAATCGTTTTTTATAATCTTAGAAAAGTTAGTCAAGCTCATGTTATTTTAACTCAAAGAATGACTCTTCGTGATCCTGGTAGTGCTCCTCAAATTAATGATCGTATTCAATATTGTTTTATTAAAGTTAAAGGGGATTCAAAAACTATGTTACAAGGTGATCTTATTGAAAATCCAGATTATATTAATCAAAATGATATTCCTATAAATTATAATTATTATATTATTAAACAAATTAAAAATCCTTTATTACAATTATTTTTACATGTTGATGAAGATAAAGCTAAAAAAATATTTAAAAATATTCAAAATCTTAATAAAAATAAATTAGCTGGACAAACAAATATTATGGATTTTTTTAAAAAATAAATAATATATATTATATAATGAATTTCAAAATTATAAAAAAAAATTATAAAAAAATAATTATTGTTTGTTTAATTATGTTAATACTTTCTTATAAAATCTCTGAAAATTTCACAACTACTCAAGCATTAGATGCTGTGAAATCAACTGAAAAAAAAGTTAATGATGTTTATAGCAAAGTTGATAAAGATAGAGTTACAATAAAAAAACAATTACATATGGATAATATTCTTTCATTAGAAGCAAAACAGATACGATTAAAAAATGCTGGTGATGCTAATCATGTTATATTTTATAATAAAGATATAGATGGTCCAGAAATTAAAGGTTGGAATGGTATATCTTTAGCTACTGGTACTGGTGGTGCAAAAAGAGTTGTAGAAATTAGAAAAGATTACATGAAGGTTAATGGTAAAATATGTATAAATGGTACTTGTTTAGATGAAAATGCATTAAAACATCTAAATATGAGAGCAAATCCTCCAAAAAGAAGAGGTTGTTATATGTATTCACCATCTCATTGTGAAAACGGTGATGGTTGGGGACGAGGTAGAGAAATAAGAGGACAATGGTTTTTTGATACACATAAGGGTGCTCATACAAGCGACAGTAAGTGTAAACAAAGAGTAAAAGATTATAACAGTTGGTGTAAAGTTAAAGATTTTAAATATAAATTTAATAAAGGTTATTAATAAAATAAAATTTATTTTAGAATTTATATTAAATATGACTTCTAAACAACAATTAAAACTTTGGAAAATTGAACTTAATTCTAATACTAAAACACCTAGATGGGATATATATACAGAATTTGTAATTTGTGCTTATTCAGAAAAACAAGTAAGAAAAATGGCAGCAATTGAATCGGGTGATGAAGGTAGTAAAGTATGGCTAGATAGTAATTTATCATATATTAAAATGATTTCCAATACTACATGTTTAAATCAAATGGAAATTGTCATTGGGTGTTTTCATGCTGGATAAATAAAATAAAATTTATTAATATTATACATATAAGATGGATAATATTAAAGATATAATTGAAAATTTAAATCACGGTATTACTGTTAGAGGTAATCTCGTTGCTGAATGTATAATGTTTCATGGGAAAAATATTGAATGTAGAAAAAAAAAAATAAAACATAAATATTTAGCATTACATTTAGGTTCTGGTACAATTAATAAAGATTTAAAAAAACATTTAAAATTAAATTATAAATTAGATCCAAAAAAAAATCAACCAAAATTAAAAAAAGGTCATATTGTAGCAATATTAAAAATGGGTGAATCGAAATATTTAAGTGAATTAAATAAAGAAGAATGGAAAAATAAATGGATTTATTCAGAAGGAGGATATAATGTTTGTAATTATATAGAAAAAGTATATATATTAAAAAACCCAATAAAATGTAAAGGTTTTCAATGTATGAATTGGAAATTAGAATGTGTTGATAATGATTTGATTCAAAAAAAGAAATTTAAAATTCCTTTAAAACAAAAAATTATTAGTAATTTAATTTTTGAATATATATTAAAAAAATTTTAATAATATTAAAATTGATTATGATATTATTTATAACTTATCATTTTATCCTTTCATCTAATCTACCAAAACCTTAATACTAAATCTAAATATTAATTATTAAAACTTAGTTTATAAATAATTAAAGATATTAACATATAATATGAATATGAATAATATTTCAAAAGATTCATTTTCAATTATTTTACAACATTTAAAATGTAAAGATATTGATAATTTAAAAGCAATAAACAAACAAAAATATCAAGATTGCAAAGATTTATCAATGATTTACAAAAATAATAAAATTAAAGAAATATGGGGCAAAGAAATATTTAAAATTATTTATGATGCTACAAATTTACATAAACAAGAAATTTATGAAAGTTTTTTAAATAATAATAATTTAAAAACAATTAAAAATGTATTAGAAATGTTTTATTATGATTTTATTTTTAATGATTCACAACTTACATCAAGAAAATTTATTGAGATTTATAGTTTATATTTTACTCAAGCTGTAAAAAATAATAATAACAAAGAGATTTTATATGAACACAGAAAAGAATGTTTATTAAAAATGTTTAAAAAAGATGAAATTGTAGCAGAAAATGAAAAAATGAAATTATTATTTGGAGTTAGTTCATATATTAATCGTTTTCATGGTTTTTTAGGAAGAAGAGTTACATATGAAGAATTTATTTCAGAAATGCAAGAAGTTTAATTTTATTTTTTAAAAACAAATATAGGTTATGGACTTAAAATATTTTAATAAATATAATATATAATTACTATATAATATTTAAAATGTCTAATTTAATTTTAAATTTACAAAATGGATTAATTAATACAGAAATGTATAATGATATACAAAACGAAGAAATCATTAATTTAATCGAAGAATATCAAAAAGATCCTAACGATTTTATTGATTATAAAAATTATTTTAATGAAAAATGTATTGAAGATTATAAGATTTTTTTAGTTTCTAATATTATTAATCGTATTGAAAAAACTTTCTCTAAACAACAAATTGAAGGTGATGATGGTATTTTAGAAAATAAAATTTTATTTTTATTTTTAAGATATAAAAAAAATATTCCTAATTTTATTTTAAAATTAAAAATTAATAAAAATAATTTTTTAGATTATATCCCTGAAGTTCAAAAACTTAGACAAAAAATTAATGTTTTTAAAGATTTAAATAAAGATACTTCTAAATATCAAAAAGAATTAGATATTTATGAAAAAAATATTTTTGATATTGTTGCTTCTGATATTCAACTTTATTTAGATAATGATAATATTTCTTCTTTATTAAAAACTTTTATTAAATATTGCGTTAAAAATAATAAAAAATTTATTAATATTAAAATAAATTATAATGAGTATAATAATGTTATTATTAGTAAATTTTCTGATTATAAATATGAAAATTTAGATGATATGATTGATAATTTAAAATCTAATGAATTAATTAGTAGTCAAGAGTTGTCTTATTATATAACTAAATATAAGATTGTCAAAAATCAAAGTTTTAAAAAATTCATTTCTGAATTTGATGATATTCAATTAACTAGTGAATTAATTAATAATTATAAAAATTTAATTTTTGATTATAAAGATCCTGAAGAAAGAGTTAATCTAAATGATGGTGCAAGTGATTTATTTTATGAATCTCCATCTCCATCACCCAAACCTATTAAAAATGCCCAATTAGAAAAAAATATTAAAAAACATATATTTATTGAAATTATTGAAATTTGTGATCAACCATTCAGTCAAACATATTTAAGTTATTTAAAAAATATATATGAAAAATTAGATATGATGAATATTTATGATAATATTAAAGAAAGAAATAAAATTCAAAATGAATTAATTATTGAATATGAAAATAATGAAAATATCTTTATCAAAGATATTATTAAAAAAATTAAAAAAAATGATAAAAATTTAAATCATTATATTTTAAAAAAATCAATTAATCATAATTTAAATAGGGAAGAATATAATGATTTAAAAAAAGAAGTTAAATTTTTTAAAGATTTAATTAATTTAGATCATAATGCTAATGGTATTATTAATAATTATATTCTTAGATATAATCAAAATATAATAACAGAATTAATTGAATTTAATACTATCATTAATATGAATAAAGTTGAAAAACATTTAAAAAATAATCCGATTGATGAAAATAATGAGTATATTGAATCTCAATTAAAATTATATAATATTGAAAGACGAGAAAAAAAAGATTGGATTTTTATTTCAACACATAGTTTTTTTAAAAATAATAATTTTTTAAAATTTATAAATTTTATGAAAGATTTAGAAAAAAAAATTAAATTTTTAGATAATTCTGATATTAATAATATTTTTGATGATCTTTTTGATAGTTTCTTATCAGAATTTTTTAATCATTATATTAAATGTATTAACAATTATAAAACAATCGAATTACATCCATCGGCCAATCAATTATATTATAATTATAATGATAATAAAAAAATTAGAGTTTATATTAATGATCCAATTGAAGAAATATTTTTTAAAATTAAAGATAATCCAAAAGAACATCAATATATTTTTCAAAAATTATTAAATCATTTATTTAATTATGAATATTATAATACTCAATTAGATATTGACGAAACTATTATTGATAAAGTAACACATGAAATTTTTTTAATTAGATATCTTAATTTAATGATTCAAATCAATAATCGATTAGATAAACCTATTTTTAATAATCAAATTAAAAAACATCAAATAGTATTGCCTGCTCCAGAAATTAAAGGAGCTTTAAAACAAATTATTGCTTTTAATAAAAAAAATCAAATTATTGATGATAATGGTATTAATTTTTTAATTCGAAGTTGGAAATCTTTAAATTTTTTAACATTTAAAAAAATTATAAATAAAACTAAAGGTATCACTAAAGAAGATAAAATAGAAGCTTTAAAATTTATTAAATTATTTACTAATAAAGTTAAAGATGATCTTAAAGAAAAAAAAATAAATATTTTTCGTAATAATCAAAATCAAGAACAAAAAAAAATCATTAATGATACTAGTAAAGAACTTAATCGAATACTTAATTCTTCTGATCCTTTTCCATACAAATATGTTTCTACTACTCAAAAAAAGAGAAATGATTTCTTTGATAATTATAAAGTTGATATTAGCAATATTAAAGCATTCGAAAAAAATGATATGACTTTTATTGAAATTCGTAATTTTAAGAATGCTTATAAAGACAATAAAGATAAAAATGTTTATATGAAATTAATTAATGATACTATTAATCGTAATAAGAATTTTTTAAATGAAAAATATAATCAAAAAATTAATTTTGATACTTTATATAATAATTTAATTTCTGATAAAAATAAAATTAAAATTATTGCTAAAAAATATCATAAAAATATTGATTCTAAAAATTATTGGGATAAAATTAGTTTAACTAGAAAAACTTTCTCTGATATTATTTCTTTAATTTCTATTATGTTTTTCTTTGATAATCTTATTAATACAAAGATTAATTTTGATCTTAAATCATTTGAAAATAAAATCAATGATTCTATTATTAATAAAAAAATTTATATTTTAAAATCTCGCCAAATGTCTCGTATTAAATCTAAACAAAATGATAATATTTATTTATCTTCTAATAATATTAAATTAAAAAGAAATGATTTTATTCTTTATGATTCTCTTATTAATCATAATGTTACTATTATTAAAGGTAATTATAAAGGTCATATCGGTCGTTTAATGAAATTAAATGATATTAAAAATTTTTCTTTTAATACTAAAGAAAGTAAAGAAAATCAAAAAAAACAAATTTCTATTTTTAATAATAATATTAGTGATCTAAGAAATATTAAAAATAAATTAAAAAATCAAGATAATAAAAATGTTTTTGATGATTTAGAATTAAATGAACTTATTAAATTTAGAAAAGATATTTTAAAAACAAAAGCTACTCAAAATCTTTTTAGAAATTATGCTGGAAAAAAAATTAAAATAAATCCTAAGTATGAATTTAATATTAAAATTAATTCTTCTATTCGCAAAATTTTAAATGAATTAGAAAATTCTTTTATTAAAAATTTAAGATATGAAAGATTAAAAAATATTAATTTTAATTTAAATATTTTATATAATCAAAAAAAATCTTTTATTCATAATCATAAAATCCAATATATTATTCGGATTCATGAAGGAGAAAAATCTGCTAAAAATATTCTATTTACTAATGATGAATTTAAATTTAATAAAGATGATATTCTTAATCATGAAATTAAACATGAAAATTTAATTCAATTTCAGAATTTAATTATTGATCATAAATATGATAATTTATATGATTTTTTTAAATATATTTTTAATTATAATAATATTTCTGATAAAAATAATAATCAATACTTTATTGATATTTATAAAGAAGCAATTCAAATATTTAATATTAATAAAAAAAATAATATGAATAAACTTGCTATTAAAGATAAATTTACTGAAGATTTAAGAAAACTTAACAAAAATATTAGAATTATGAATAGTTGTATTAAAAAAAATAAATATGATAATAATAGTGGTCCATGTTCGACTAAAAAAAAAGATCAAATTAAATTGAAAAAATATGTTCTTTTAAGAAATAAAAGAAATGATCAATTAGATTCAATTAATATTGATATTGAAAAAGAAAATTTAATAATTTATAAATCTATTAAAACAAATAAATTCGAAAATGATATTAATCTTGTTAAATTGATTTCTTATTTTAAAATTAATAATAATGATATGAAAAAAGATTTAAATAATATTAAAATTAATAAAAAAAAAATTCAAAAAAATATTGAAAAAATAGAAAAAAAAGATAATGAAAAACTTAAGAAACTTTTTTATGATATCAAAAAAGATATTGATTTAATAATTTCTGATGTTTTTGAAGAAAATCCTAAAATGAATTTTATTGATTATATTAATTATAATTTTCTTGATGAAAATGATGACGAATCAGATGACGAATCAATTGATTCTTTTGATTTTGATGAATTTTTTGATAATTTAGATGAAGATGAAGAATATATAGATAGTGATGATGAAAGAGTCGCTCAAAGAGAAAAAGAATTAGGTAGAAAATTAACTTGGCTGGAAATGAGTAATATATAATTTTTTTAAAATTGATTTAAAAAAAATAAAACAAATAAATATGTCTAACATTTCAAAAATTCTTTTGAGAACTCGAGTTTTCGGTACTAAAGATCAACTTATTCTTAATAAAAAATCTTTTTTTAATTTTAATAGTGAATATTGTACTAACTTAAAAAGACTTAATATTAATATTAATGGAGTTAATATTTATAACGATAAATATAAATCAACTTTATATAGTGAAATTAATATTGAAAAATCAGATATAGTTGAATTAAAAAGAGAAGATTTATTTTATCTTTTAAAATATAAATATCATAAAGAAAATTTAGAAGTAAAAGTTAATTATTTAGAAAAAGATTTATCTAATATTTCGCCAGATATGAATCTATTTTTTCAAGATATTTTCTTGTTGTAATTTATAAATGTTTTATTTAAATACTGATGTTTTAAATATAATTTTGGATTATGCTAATTCTTTAAATCATTATAATAAATTTAAACATTGTTTAAATGATATTAGAAATATTGAATATGAATCTGATCAAGTATTTAGCAGTAGAAAAAAAAATAAAGATATTGTTATTTATTTTATTAATATTACTCATCGTTATTTTATGGATGAGGATGGTTTAAATTGTGAATCTCAACTTAAATTAAAAATTTTTAAAAATAAAGAAAAAAAAATTTCTTTAAATTATTAAATAAAATTGATATTATGTTTTTTTCAATTTAATATCATGATTAATATAACTCCAGATTATACTTTTTTATTTATAAATTTTTGTTTAATTCTTTATATTCAATTTTTAAAATATAAAAATAAAAATTTTTTAAAAAAAAATTCAAATTTAAAAAATACTATTCAATTATATTATAAAGATCAAACAAAATTTATTACTGAAATACATACTCTTTCTGTAGATTTATCAAAAACAACAGATAATCAAAAGGAAATTCAAAAAAAATATAATAATATGATTTATGAATTTAAATTATATAAAAAAATGATTTGTAAATTAGAAAAAGAAAATCAAAAACTTATTATATCAGATAAAAAATATAAAACTTTATTTGAAGAATGTAAAGAAAATAATTTTACTTTAGAAAAAGATCTTAAAAATTTAAATCATGATATGGATAAATTAGCTGATTCTTATAAAGATTTATATCAATCTCGCGGTAATATTAAAAATGAGAATAAAGAATTATTAGAAAAAATTAATGATTTAGAACAAGAAAAATGTGATTTAGATGCCGAAGTTTTTATGTATAAAAATACTAGATTTGATTATGAAAAAAAAATTCAAATTCGTGATGAAATTGAAGAAGAACAAAAAGTTGAAATTTTAAAATTGAGAAATCTTTTGAAAAATGAAAAAAAAAAATTGAAAAAATCAAATAGTTTTTTTAAAAGAAAAAAATCTAAAAATAAAATTGAAAATAAATAAATCTATAATCGATGAATATTCAAAATTTAGAAGAGGGCGTTGATTTATATTTTCAAGAAAATTTTTTTGAAATATCTGACAAAGATTTAAAATATTTGTGGGATATTTGTCCTACAATTCGTCATACAATTAAAATATTTGGTAGAGAAATTGAAATACCTAGATTTCAATTTGCATTTGGAAAATCTTACGAATATTCTGGTAATATTATAAAAGGAAATATTGAACCAAAAATAATTACAAAAATAAGATTGAAAATCGAAGAAATATTTCCATATAAATTTAATAATTGTTTAGTAAATTGGTATTTAGATGGAAGTCAATATATTGGATTTCATTCTGATAATACAAAACCATTTATAGAAGGTTCGCCGATAGTAGGAGTTACATTTTGTGAAAAAGAACCTAGGAAAATTGTATTTAAAAATAAAAAAACAAAAAAAACAATAAATATAAAAACAACACATAAAAGTTTTTTTGCAATGGTAGGTGAAAATTTTCAAAAAAATTATAAACATAGTATACCAAAACAAAAAAAATGTGGAAAACGAGTGAGTTTAACATTTAGAGCATTTAAATAATTTTTAAAAATAAATATATATATTGGACTTAATAAAATTCTACTTAAATTCTCTATAATTATGGAATATCCATTTGAACATATTTTCACAATCATAACAATATATTCTCCATGGACTACCTGATTGATCTAAACATTCTTGTAAATCTTTTTGTAAAAATAATTTTCGACATTGCGAACAACGATATTTAAATGTTATTTCATCTATTATTTTTATATTTCTTGAATATTCGTTTATTATATCATAAATTACTTTGTATAACATTATAATATATTTAATCCTATTAAAATTTATTTAATAACTTTTAATAAGTATGATTCCATTAGTAATCGAAAAAATTATTTTAAGAAATATATATGATATGAAAAGACATTTGAAATTTAAAAAATGTCTTGATCAAATTAAATCAATTGAATATATTTCTAATAATGATTTGGCTTCTTGTCGAATGATTCATCCTGGTAGAAGTACTAATTATTTTCGTGAAAATGTTATTGAACTATGGATTCATAAACATGTTGATAATAAAGAATATGTTTCTATTATTCATGATTTGGTATTATTTATTGATATTATCCATCATAATTGTGTTATACATTCTTTATAAATAAAATTTATTATTATAAAAAAATAAAAAACATGTGTAATTTCGTCGATAAACTTGTTATTATATTATCTAATAAAGATAAAATGGTTGATACAAATAAAATTATTAAATTATGTAATCAAAAAGGTATTCAAGATAATGATGTTCGCCTTCAACATTTATTAAAATATTGTAGTTCTAATGAAAACTTAATTACTAATATTCAATGTAAAGATTTAATTAAAGAAAATTTAGATATTATGACTAAGGTTTATACTGATAATTTCATTATTAAAAATTTTTATAGTTTCTCTAATGAAGTTTCAAAATTATTTTATAAAATTAAAAAAAACAATTCTGGTGATGTAGCTTCTTATATTCCACAATTAGCAAAAGTTAATCCTAATTTATGGGGTGTTTCTATTTGTACTATTGATGGACAAAGATATTCTATTGGTGATACCAATGTTGATTTTTCTATTCAATCTTGTTGTAAAATTATTAATTATTGTATTGCCTATGAACAACATGGAGAATTAGTTCATACTTATGTTGGTAAAGAACCATCTGGTGTAACTTTTAATGCACTTACTTTAGATAATAAAGGAAGACCTCATAATCCTTGTATTAATGCTGGTGCTATTATGACTTGTTCTTTAATTAATAATTATAATCTTGATATTTCTTGTTTAGATGGTAATATGAATATTGAAGAATATGATGCTAATCGTTTTGAATATTTATGTAGTATTTATAAAAAATTATGTAATAATGATATTGGCTTTGATAATAGTATTTATTTATCTGAAAGAGCAACTGGATATAGAAATTATGCACTTGGATATTTTATGAAAGAACAAAAAATTGGTTTCCCTGAAAATACCGATTTACATAATATTTTAGAATTTTATTTTCAATGTTGTTCTTTATCTGTTACTGCTGATAAATTATCTATTTTAGCTGGAACTTTGGCTAATTATGGTACTAATCCTATAACTGGTGAACAAATTTTTAAACCCGAAACTGTTAAAAATTGTTTATCTTTAATGAACTCTTGTGGTATGTATGATTATTCAGGCGAATATTCTTTTACTATTGGTATTCCTTCGAAATCTGGTGTCGGTGGTGGTATTATTAGTGTTATTCCTGGTGTTATGGGGATTTCAACTTTTTCTCCAAAATTAGATAAATATGGTAATTCTTCTAAAGGTATTGAATTTTGTAATCAGTTTTCTAAATATTTTAATTATCATCATTTTGATAAACATAGTTCTATTGAAAAAATTAATAATAATTGTAAAGATACTTCTTCTGCTAATTCTACTATTTTACAAGATATGGAATCTAATGAATATAATACATATAAAAATATATTATTAGCTAGTGTTGGTGATTTAGAAGGTTTGAAAAGAATGTTTTTAAAAGGATGTGATTTAATTACAGGAGATTATGATAAAAGAACTCCTTTACACTTAGCTGCGAATAATGGTCATCTTAATATTGTTGAATTTTTATGTAGTATTTATAATTTAAGTGATATTAGTGTTCAAGATAGATGGGGCAATACTCCTTATGATGATGCTGTTAAATCAGAACATAAAGATATCGTTAATTTTTTACAAAAATATATAATTCAAGAAGAATCAGAAGATGAAATCTAAAAAAAGATGTTTTTTTTTAAAATTGATTAATTTGAAACAACATACTAAATAATTAAATATGCATCAATATATATATTTAATTGAAGAGATACAAGAACAAAATTTACCAACTATTATTTTAAAATTAGGTCAATCAAATAATCCAAAAAAACGCTTATCGGTTTTAAGATCTGGAAATAGAAAACTTTTAAAAATATTTAGACAATTCCCAAATAAAAATAATGTTACAGATCATATATTTAAAGGTATATTTCGAAATTATCGTTGTAATTATTATTTATCTTCAGAGTGGTATGAATTTCCAAGAAATAGATTGATAGAAATTATTCAAATAATTGAATCTTATACAGATGGTAGACAACAACGACAAGAACAGCAACCAGAAAATAGGCAAGAACAACCAGAAAATAGTAATGTAAGATTGAGAACTTCTAATATTCCAGATAGTATTAAGTATATCTGTAATACATATAATAAATTTTTTGATGATAAAAGAATGTTTAAATATATTAGCCAAAGAGTTTTTTTAAAAAATACGCGAAGTCAAACTCCATATAATACAATCAATAAAACATTACAAGATTTAAGAATATCTGGTTTTTTATATAGAAGAAGAATTGGAAAAAAATATTATTATAAAAAGAGATAATTTCAAAAAAAAACATGTTTTTTTTTTAAAATTGATTATCAAAAAATGTAATAAGTACTAATAAAAAATCATGACTACCTTAACACCTCCTTTAATGCCTTTATTATATAAAATTAATACAACCAGTATTGATTATCCAGTAGTAACTTTCGATTATTCAGTAGTAACTATCGATGCAGTGTCTTTTCTATATGATGATTTGTTCTGTTATATATATGAAAATTTAGATGTAATTAAAAATCATTTTCAAATTACTTCTTTTATGTTGATTTTTACAACAGTTGTTTATTTTCTAATGTATATTATTTATTCTTTGGTTAATTTTGTAAATGAAAAAAAAAATTTAAGAAAAAGAAATGAAAAATTAGAAAATGAAAATAAAAAATTACAACTAAAAATTTTGGATTTAAAAAAAATGAATAAACAATATCGAAATTTATATAAACATTACAAAGATGAAAATGAAAAATTAAAAGAACCAAATTATCATCGAGAAAATGGTGTAAGAAAATCACTTCGTGTTAAGAAAAATGAAATTATTGAAGAAATTACAGATGATGAAAAAGAAACTTATAATCTAATAGATAGTATTAAAGAAATTTATAAATTATATCCTGGAACGAAATTTGACGATAAAAAAATGTATAAATATATTAAAAAACATCCAAAATTAAAAAATTCCAGGAGTAAAACACCAGTAAGAACAATGAATCATTATTTACAAAAATTAAGACATAAAAGATTTTTAAAAAGAGAATTAGTAGAAGGTAAATATTATTATTCAGAATAAAATTGATTTGTTTTATATTTATGACCTAAACTTTTAAATATTTCAAACTCTACACAAACTCTTAAACTCTAAAAACACTTCCAATGATGTCTATTAATATTATCAAAGATGATATTAATGAATTATCAAGAAAATCATCTAAATTAGTAATATCTTTTTTAGATAAAAAAGATTTAAAATCATTTTCAAATAAAAGAAAAATTAGTAATTCTGTTCATTCTACATTTGTAGATTTTATGGAATCACAATGTTCTTTAATAAAAAATAAAAATACAAGAAAAATTAAAAGAAAAGTATATTTTTCTGATGATGAAACATTACCTACTTGTGAAATTACAAGTTTAACATATGAAATAAAACATGAAGTAACAGTTGAAGAATATACTGAAATTATTAATTATAAAGATTGTTATAAAAATGAAGATTTTTTAAATGGTATGAGAAGACGATGTGAAGAACAAAGAATAAAACAAAGATTAAAAATTAAAAAAAAACGATGTGAAGAACAAAGGATAAAAAAACGAAATAAAATTAAAATTCACTTATTAAATCAAAAATTACAAAATATGATTAATAAAGAATCTGTTGATGGTTTATGGATGTCACCAATGCATCCATCACCAACAATATTTAAAAATTTATCATCCTTAACATCCTATTAAAATTATAAAAAATAAAAAAATATTTTTCTTATTTTTTAAAAATATAATTACATTATGGACTTATTTAAATCATCTAATTGTTTTTTTGTATTCACTCCAATTAATAATTTTTGATATTCTTTTTCTAAACAATACATGTCGATATTAAAATTATGATTCTTTAATATTTCAATTAAATCTGTTAAATAATATTCTTTTTGTGCGTTATTATTTGTTATATAATTTAAATATTTCATTAATAATTCATTTCTAAATGAATATATTCCACAATTAACTTGTTGATTTTTTAATTCTTCTTCATTACAATCTTTATGTTCTACTATTCTCATAAATTCTCCTTTTAATGTTTGAATTCTTCCATAACCACTTGGATTATCTCTTTTTGTATACATTATTTTAACATCTTTAAAATCTACCATTTCTTTCATTAATTTAAATGTTATCATTGGTGTATCTCCAGATAATACTAATACCTTATCATTTTTATCACAATTAATAAATAAATATCTTTTACAACATTGAATTGCATGACCTGTTCCTAATGGTTTTTCTTGAATTATAAATGTTATCCCCGTTGATACTTCATATTCTTGTAATGTTTTTTCAATAATATCTTGATATTTTCCTACTACTAATAAAATATTTTTTGGATTTAATTTTTTCGCTTCTTTAATTACTCTTACTACCATTGGTATTTTATTAACTTTATGTAATACTTTTGGTAATTTACTTTCCATTCTTTTTCCTAAACCACCACTCATAATAATAATATTCATCATTTGTATAATTAATTGAAAAAAACAATTTTAAATTATTATTTTTTTTTTTAAAATTGAAACACTATTTTTATTTTAAAAAAAAACATAATGACTTCTACAACCCAACAATCATTAATCCAAAGTATTTCTCAATTAACATTAGAACAAACACAAGTAACTTATGTTTGGATTGGTGGTAATAAAGAATTGAGATCTAAAACAAAAACTATGCCTAAATTTACAAACACTAAAAAATATCAAAAATTAGAAGAAGATGATGAACGAACACAATATTTAGCTAATGAATTACCTGATTGGAATTATGATGGTTCTTCTACTGAACAAGCCGAAGGTTCATTTTCTGAAATTATTATTAAACCACAAAGAATTTTTAAAGATCCCTTTCGTAAAGGCGGTTTATTAGTTATTTGTGATACTTATTTACCAAATGGTTTACCTCATAAAACTAATACTAGATTTCATGCTAATCAAATATTTAATGAAAAATTAGATGAAGAACCATGGTATGGTATTGAACAAGAATTTTTTATTATGAAAAAAGGAACAAAAATTCCTTTCGGTTTTCCACATAATGGATTTCCTGATCCTCAAGGTAAATACTATTGTTCCGTTGGTTCTTCTAATTGTTTAGGTCGTGGTATTTTAGAAACTTTTTATAGAGCAGCATTATATGCTGGTATTCAAATTTCTGGTACAAATGTAGAAGTTGCCCCTAGTCAATTTGAATATCAAGTTGGTCCATGTACAGGAATTTCATCCGGTGATCAATTATGGATGTCTAGATATATTTTACATAGAGTTTCAGAATTATATGATGTTGATATTAATATTGAACCTAAACCTGTAAAAGGAAATTGGAATGGTTCTGGGTGTCATACTAATTATTCTACTTTATCTATGAGACAAAAGGGTGGTTTGACTCATATTGTTAATGCTATTGAAAAATTAGAAGAAAAACACGAACATATGGTCCCTTTCTATGGTGACGATAATAATAAAGAAAGATTAACTGGTCGCCATGAAACTGGACATTGGAGTAAATTCTCTTGGGGATATGGTGATAGAGGTGCTACTGTTCGTGTCGGCACTGATGTTCAAAAAGATAAAAAAGGATATTTTGAAATTCGTGCTGTTTCATCTGATATGGATCCTTGGTATACAACTGGTGAAATTTTTAAAGTAACTGCTTTAACAATGGTTACTGTTATTGAAGATGATGATGAAGAATAAAATAAAATTTATAAGTTTAATTATATAAATGTTTAAATTTAAAAAAATTTTTAAATTTAAAAAGAAAAAGAAAAAAACTCCTATACATTTGTACGGAAAATGGAATAACCTAACGGTCCAAGATACTTTTGTTAGAAAAATTAAAAAAAAAGATGACAATATTGTTTTTAAAGAAGAAGAAATCAATGATATAATAGATAATTTGGATTTTAATTCACAATCTTCTATGAGATCATTATCATCAAATACAATAAAACAAATGGAAGATGATTATAAAACTATATTATATAATGAAATAATTGATTCTATAGTTATAAAATAAAATATTAAAATTTATTATTTGTTTTTTATAAATAGATATGAATAATATTAAAAATAAAAAAGTAAATAGAGAAAAATATTATAAACATAATTTTCATATTACTATGATTTATTTTTCAAGTATTGGTTATAATTATAAATATAATTATAAAAATTATTCTAAAGATTTTAGTAAAATAAATTATAAAATAAATAATACTTCAACTATAAAATAAATTTAATAAAGAAAATTTTTTTTTTTATTAAATGATTTGAATATATAAATGTTTTTTATTTATATCTTAAAATTAAAAAACCAAAAATTCTATATAGGTAAAAGTAGAAATAAGAAAACTCTTAATAATAGATTGAGAAATCATTTTAATCGTGGAGGTGCTGTTTGGACTAAACGACATAAACCAATTGAGGTTGATAAAATTATTAATATTATAGATGAAAAATATATTGAAGATAGAATAGTCTTTGAATATATGAATCAATATGGTATTGATAATGTTCGCGGTGGTTCTTTTTGTAAAGTTAAATTATCTATAGAAGAAAAAAATGTTATTAAACGCATTATTAATACTGAAGAAGATACTTGTTTCATTTGTAATTCTAATAATCATATGTCTAATGAATGTAATCAAATTAAAAATAAAAAATTTAAAAAAAAATTAAAAAAAAAAAATGTAAAATTAAATTGTTGTCAAAGAATTACAAATTATTTTTTTAGTTATTTTTAAATATCTTCTATTATTTCCTTTATCCTTCTCTTTTTTTTTAAATTATATAATTCAATTTGATATTTTTTATATAATTCTTTTATTTCTTCATCTTCTTCATTTGTTTCTTCATGAAATTTTTCTAATGGCATATACATTATTTGCATATCTTTCATCTTTGGTTCTGGGAACAATTGATTTTTTTTTATTCCTTCGACTTCTATGATCCTTTCCAATTCTCTTTCTAATTCATTTTTTACTATTATTCCTCTTTCATTCATTACTTCTAATAATCTTTTTAATATCCAATTATTATCTTTGGATAAGATTTGACAATATTCACTTTGAATATTTGTATATTTAATATTATTGTTTTTCTTATTTTTCAAATATAATTCTCTATTTAATAATAAATATGTTTTTGTTAAATCACCATTACATAATTTTAATTTCTCAAATAAATCATTTGTTAAAAAGTTTTTTGGTATTGTTTCTTCTCCATATACATTTAATGTAATTTGATTTTGATTCAATGTATTATTAGTAGTGTTATTACTATTTGTTGTATTAGTATTATTACTATTAGTATTTGTATTATTATTTGTAATGATTTGTGTTTGTTGTGGTCTTTGTTTACATCTATGATTTTGATGCCTTGATAAACCAGGTTGTGTCTTAAATCCATTATTACAATATTTACATCGTCCATATATATCTTTATTTTCTTTCTGGGTATTTACCGGGTATGTTTCGGGTATGTTTCGGGTATGTTCGGGTATATTTCGGGTATGTTCGGGTATTATACCCGGGTCTTTTTCATTTTCAATTTCGCGTAAAGCATTTTTCATATGTTTTTTTGTTTTGCAATGTCTTGACCAATAACTTGCGTATTTTATAGTTGTATCACAAATATCACACCTTCTATTGATTATTTGGCTCATAATATATTTTACTATAATATTTTATTTTTAATTTATTTTACTATGTATATAAAAACGGATACAAAAGTGTAAGTGATTTTAAAAAAGTGTAAGTAACTTATACTTTTTTAAAAAAAAAGTGTAAGTGGTAAGATATTTATTGTCTCTCGTATAGTAAATATTGTAAAAAAAAGTGTAAGAAAGTGTAAAAAGTGTAAGTAAAAAGTGTAAGTAAAAATATATATATATGGAAAGAGAAATATTTTTCTCAGAGTTCAAAAACACTAAAAAATGACCGTATACAAAATTAAATCTATATTAAGTCTTCTTAAATCGCAAATGTATTTAAAAACTACTATTCGTTTTTTTTGAGTTTTTTGCAAGTTGATTTTAAAATCATATAATTTTTACTTCCAGACAACTAAGACAAAATAATAACCAGTAAGAAAACCATATAACATAGTAGAAAAAATTTGCAAAAATATATCAAAATAAAATATATTTATATATAAATATATAAAATGAGTAAGTAGCAAGATAAATATTAGATTAGTATGTTTGCGTCGAATTTCTTCATATTCTATTATATCAATATGATTATCTTTTATTACATAAATGGGATTTAAAAATTCTAAACGACACAAAGGACATTTATTAGAATATGATTTCTTCTGTTTAATAAGATTATATATACATATTAAATGATAATGATGATTACATTTAAGAGAAACAATATTGTTTGAAATATTATCATAGCAAATCGAACATGATGAATTCATAGATATTAATAATTTTTTTTTAATAAATTTTATTTAATAATATTTTTTTAAGATCATTAGAAGCAAAAGAACTATTTATACTATTTACTATAATTTGATTAAGATCGTCAGAATTTAAATTTAACTTTTTTTGAATTATTTTCATTTCTTTTTTGATATTAGTATTAAATATACTTGGATCATCTGTATTAATTGAATAATTTAAATTATAATTATGAAATTTTTGAATAGGATGTATATGTTGTTTTCCGACAGATTTTGTCATTAAACTAGATGTATAACAACATTCAATATGAATATTTTGTTTTTTTAAATATTGTAATAATTTAATATTTTTAACACTAGCATAACAATGGCCTATTCTTTTAGCATGTAAATTATTTAATGCTGAGTAAATATTTTCATAATTTTCACATTCACCTGCATGAATTGTTATATTAATTTGATGTTGATGTGCAAAATCAAAAGCTTCTTGGTGTGACTTATCTGAATAATTATGTTCATCACCTGCCAAATCGATACCAACAATTCCGTTATCACGATATTTAATACATAATTTAGCTATATCCATTGAATATTCTGGTTTAGATCTTAAACAACATAAAATACAATTCATGTGAATATTATATTTTTCTTTACCTCTTTTAATACCATTATTAATACTTAGGATGACTTCATCTAAACTTAAATTACCTTTTAAAATATGAGGATTATATCTTAGTTCAGTATAAATAACATTATTATTATATTGATCTTCACATATTTCAAAAGCAATTCTTTCTAAATATTCTTTATTACCTTCAATTAACTTTAAAATATTTTTAAAAACTTTTAAACATTGAGTTAAAGATTTGAAATTTTTTTTCTTACCAATAGATACTTGTTCAGAAAATTCATCTTTTAATATATATTTATTATTTTTTTTTGCTATTTCATATAAAGTATTTAATCTAATTGCACCATCTAAATGTAAATGTAATTCAATATATTTCATTTTTATTTTATTATTTTTTAAAATTTAATATATTATATAAATTAACGATGGGTTTATTTTTCAGTAATATTTGTTCTGGCGAAGATGATATTTATCAAGTTAATTTAAGAAGATGTCGTACTAGAGATAGAATACCTGCTAAGGATCTTGATTTTTTAGATGTTCCAGATATTATGAGTATTGATTTAGGAACAATAGATGAATTACCATAAATAAGTCCATAAGATGAAAAAAAAAATAAAATTGATTATCAAAAAATATATGACAACTATATTATAATCCTATTACCTTGCCCACTTTCTTAGACCCACTATGTTCAATATGTTTAGTAAAGATATTGAAGATATAATTCTATCTTACAAAGCACAATTAGAACATACAAAATCTTATGGACCCGTAATGGAACAATTACAAAATCACATAATATGCCAA
>Ga0315334_10000391_pt1 | contig 26907 bp, 16 predicted proteins | sample M150034915metaG_FD_205555 | JGI IMG/M metagenome (GOLD analysis project Ga0315334, IMG submission 205555) | Ammonia-oxidizing marine archaeal communities from Monterey Bay, California, United States - M1 500m 34915 | ecosystem: Environmental > Aquatic > Marine > Intertidal zone | place: USA... | reverse complement strand
TTGGTATTGTGATGTTGGAGTGATTTTAGCGTTTTGATTAAGGTCGCTGGGTCATCCGCTGACAGTGAAAAAGGTTGATGTGCGAGTAATGGCAAGACTTCATTTGGTAAACCAGTTGTTCCGTTTAGGTGGAGTTGTGCTCCGAGTTTTTTGATTTGCGGTACGAGTGAGTTGTCTTCGAGCCAATCGGGCCATAAGCGAATCGTTTCAACTTTAGCGTCGACGAAAGCGGCAATCGATTGCGGGTTCGGAATCAAACCTAATTGTCTGGCCTCGGGTAGTAGTTTACGAAATAGCAGCGCTTGTTCAACACTGCGGACGCCCACGATGGTACGTTTAGGGAGACCATATTTAATGACCTCTGCTGCGACTTGTTGGGCGTACGTCGTTCCCTGTTCTTTGAGATCGAGCAACACGTCAATTTTTGTTTTGCATTGCTGCAGCGCTTCTCGTAACTCAGGAATTCGTTCTCCTTGGTATTTTTTGTTAAACCAGGAGCCTGCATCGAATTGCTTTAATTGGGTAAGCGTTTTATCGGAAGCAGTACCTTCTCCGTCAGTGGTGCGGTTGAGTGTTGCATCGTGGAGTAAATAGAGTTTGCCATCACGGGTAGTACGAACATCCATTTCGACCGCGGTCGCTCCGACTTCGATCGCTCGGGCAAATGCAGATAATGTACATTCAGGTCGTTCAGCACTGGCACCTCGATGAGCAATAATTTGTTCAACGTGGCCCGCCGTATTCTCACTGGCCGAAAGTAAACTTTGTGCGGTCAGGTTCAGATGTATCGTAAGTAGACAGATAGCGATGTTTACGATGGTGCATAGTCGATTCATGTTCAATCAGCCTTTTAGATAAATTTAAATAGTGGCGACGAATACTATTGTCTTCCGACGAGTTTATTCTCTAGAGGCAAGTATATCGCGCGGCAGACCTGTACTAAAGAAGCTGACGTATTGATTTTACAGCGCGGATTTTTCACGTATTCTCAAGTGCTAGCGGACACTAAGGCGTGGGCTTACTTAAAGGTGAATACGTCGCCTTGGTCAACATAGGCTGCAACGCTGTCAGTGTTGATTGTCTTGGCTTTGTCAAAACCACGGACCGTTAAGGAGAATTCTCCGGCAACTTGGTGCATTACCAAGCCGGCGTCACACAGTTCACGGAATCCTTCAAGGAATCGCACGGTGATTTCCGGTTCTTCACGACTGCGAAACATGACATGTGTGTCAGGCGTTTGTTCTGCGTATACTGCCAGCATTCGTTGTGATGATTCGAACTCGGTGTTGTTACTTTTTAGTTCGATGATTCCGCGTTCGCGAGTAACCGATAAAATGGCTAATGCTTCGGAACTCAGTTCGTAATCTTCGGCGGAACGGTTGACCAATCGCATGGCAGCTAATTCAGCAAGTGCAGCCAGCGTGGGAACGCTGAAAGTCAGCTCTTTCCAGATGCCAGCTTGACCCGCTGCGCTTGCGAAAAATGGGGGAATAGACACGATTAACTTGACCTTTGTAGAGTTTAGAATATGTGATGCGGTTTAATGTAGTTGATTGCGGATTACTTAAGACATAAATTGCCCCCCGAAAATAGTAACGAATGCGAGCAGCAAGTGTACACACATTAGAAAGGCCCAAGCGAATAATGAAAAAACGATGGCACGCGACCAACTCAGTTTGAGCCAAACTATTGATAATGGAAACAGTACGATTATTAAATATCCACCAAAGCCTTGATATGCCGTCAGGATGTAAATGGCCGCGATTGCCACGCACCGACTAAAGATTTTAACAGCTGAAAGGTGGTTTGGCATGTCGGATCGATTGGACCTGACATTGGCTGCAGTCGGCGACAGTCTTATCTGGCAAAGCAAGGCAATTCCCATAATTGGAATCGCCAGCACAGCGGCTAAGCAGAGGACAACAACGACGATTTCCACCCTATTTAACATACCCTGTAGTGTACCGATGCGTTTGTCTTCAGGCAAACACGAGTGGCTAATCCGCAAGACTGCCATAACCGGAATATCTTACGTACTTCTCGTATATTATTTTCAAGTGACAATGAAATCCTCCAATTTGCCTCTGCTAATAACCTAGATTTCAAGCACTTACAGGTCGCTCAGTCATGTGAGTCCAAGATTCTACCGGAGCATGTTTTAGATATCAGAGGGATAGTTGTGATTCACCCAACAGGAACAACTCGGCTTACTCAACAAGAATCAACGACACCACTACAATCTGGTGTGGCAGTGACCGTTCGGGCGAAATTGGTTAAACCGGAAAAGCTAGTAAAAAAGGGGTCAACCGCCAACATCACGGATGACCCGATTCGTATGTATTTGATGCAAATGGGCGAGATTCCATTATTAAGTCGAGAAGAAGAGTTAGCGGCGGCCAAAAATATCGAGCAATCATGCCGGCGTTATCGCCAGAGTATGTTGGCTACAAATTATATGTTGGAAGCAGCCCTGCAGATGTTCGAACAGATACAGCAAGGAAAACTGCGATTGGATCGTACGATCGAAGTATCTGTTACGGATGCTGCTGGTAAGGAAGCGATATTGAATCGCATGGAACCTAATCTCGTAACTTTGCGCACTCTTCTGAAATCGATCCGCCAGGATTTCAGCATTGCCATTTACCGTAAAAATACACGTCGCATCCAGCAGGCAGCTTGGCGACGGTTAGTGGTGCGGCGAAATAAGGCCGTGCGATTAGTTGAGGAATTGAATTTACGCACCAATAAATTACAACCGGTATTTGAGCAATTGTGTGACATTCAACATCGCATGACAGCGTTACACAATCAGCTGTCATCGATCGATAAACGTAAAAAGAGTGATTCATGGGCCGACCCGGCGGCACTCAAATCGGAGTTGATCTACTTGATGAAGGCGACGGGTGAGAGTCCAGCAACATTGGCCCGACGTATCAGTAAGACCCGTGCACTTTGTGAGAACTATGATGAAGCTCGGCGGCAACTCTCAGCTGGGAATCTGCGGTTAGTTGTGTCTATCGCTAAGAAGTATCGCAACCGCGGATTGAGTTTTTTAGATTTGATTCAAGAAGGAAATACCGGTTTGATGCGTGCGGTTGAAAAGTTCGAATACCGACGTGGATATAAATTCTCAACTTACGCCACCTGGTGGATTCGACAAGCAATTACTCGAGCTGTTGCGGACCAAAGCCGTACGATTCGAGTGCCTGTGCACATGGTGGAGGTGATGACGCGGGTCCGCAACGCTACTCAAAAATTAGTGCAGGAATTTGGGCGGGATCCGTCGGCTGAAGATATTGCCGAGAACAGTGATTTGACGATCGAAGAAGTGTTATGTTTGCAAAAAATGCTCAAGCAACCACTGTCACTGGATCAACCAATGGGTGACAGCGAAAATAATGAGTTTGGCGATTTTATCAAAGACCATCGCTTCTACGATCCGCTGTCAAATGCTAATCAACACGCGCTCAAAACCCATTTGGGTGAAGCGATGGAGATTTTGAGTTGGCGTGAGCGCGAAATCTTGAAATTGCGATTTGGTTTGGTGGATGGGTATTCCTATACATTGGAAGAAGTCGGACGGGTTTTTCAAGTTACTCGCGAACGAATTCGCCAAATCGAATGCAAAGCAATGAATAAGTTGCAGCAACCATTTCGCTCCAAGAAGCTAAAGTCGTTCTTGGATTAGTATGCAGTGAGCGCCTTGACGTTTCGGGTGCAGCACCCCCTCAAATTTACCAAGGCATGTGAAAAAATGTGGTTTCGGCATTTGGGGTAATCTGTCAAACGATTCTCTTGTCTCCCGATCTTTGGGAGTGATGTAAAACGGTGATTGTTGAAACATGTTACGATAAATAGACATCGTGTTAATTGGTTGGTGAGTAGTGTGTCGCCGAAATGCATTATGACTAATCGAATATTGAATGCAGGAACCATGTGAGATGACTTCACGAGTAAAAATGATATCCGCGTTGCTCGCTATAGTGCTGTTGGTCGGCTTTATTTCTTTAATTCCTCGCTCCGTGAAGGGGCAAGACGCGATCGAGTTCTTAAATGGCGTGAAGATGCAGGGCGTGGTCAAGGAAATTCGCAACGACAAGCGTGAATTTGATTTTGAAGTGGTGATTGGGGGTAAGACTTTTTTGCGGACGTATGCGTTTGACAAAGTGCATACTGTTACGATGAAAAACCAACGACATGTGGTGACTGCAAAGAAAGCCGCGACAAATAGTGGCGTCGCGGGGGCAGCAGATCAGGAATTGGTGCGGTCGCGAGCTGAGGTCCAACAAGCGATTGCGTCAGCGGGCGATAGTTTTCCGGATTGGTGGGAAGAGACGAAGTTGGAATATCCAGCGTCCTTGGATTTAAACTGGCCACTCAAACCGGTAGGGAACTGGAATAGCCAGCGGAACATGGGACAGTTTATTTGGGACGTTGTAAACCCCAACCCCCGTCGGTGGAATGCGGGAATTAAGTTGGTATTCCAACAGTGGCAAGCACAAAAGAGTGATAGTGAAAAAAATCGGCGAAACATGACTACGCTTGGCAGTATGTTTTTTAACTTGAAGCAAGATTATGCTCGAGCTGCGTATTGGTTTGAGCGAGCGGGTATTCAAAAGGGGAGTGGTCAAAGCGTAAAGCTCGCTGAATCTTATTGGCGATTAGGATCGAAACCCATGGCCATCGAAATGGTGACGAATCGTACCTTACCTGCAAGTGTGATTAAATTGCATGGTGATATGGGAAATTATCAGTCGGCAGTTAAACTAGCAAATTCATTCAAAAAAGGTGGAAGTACAAACCCGCTAATTGATATGTTCCTCGGGGATGCCCTTCGCCATAACGGTCAGATTGGCCCAGCGATTGCTGCTTATGAACGCGTGATTAGTAGCACGGCATTCAAGAATGACAATTACGGAAAAAAGGTGAAGGCTCGTGCTCGAGATAGTATCGAAGCGATTCGGTTATTGTCTGCGGCCAACGTGGCCAACGTGCGAGATGGCGCTTACCGCAGCGTTTCCACAGGCTATGTAAGTGCGGTTGAAGTCGAAGTTAAAGTTGCCGGTGGACGATTGACATCCGTCGAAGTGGTCCGACACTCGGAAAAGCAGTTCTATTCTTCGATTGAAGATACGACGGCGCAAATTATGAAGCATCAAAGCGTTCAAGGGATTGATGGCACGACTGGTGCTACGATTACTTCACAAGCGATAATTAACGCGACGGCCAAGGCTTTGGCAAAAGGTGCCAAGTAAACGCTGGTTGCTGCCCGTTGTCACCTATTGCAAAACGGCGGCATTGGATATTATGGCAAAGATATGGCATCGTTAGCATCATTCTATACCGCGGACCGTAAAGGCCTCTCGTTTGAACTGTTTCCACCGAAGACAGAAAAGGGTGATGCTGCGCTGCTCAAGCACGTTGAGCGTTTGTGTGAATTTAAGCCGGACTATGTTACGTGTACTTATGGGGCCGGAGGTTCGACTCAGGGCAAGACACTGGATATTGTTTCAGCGGTGAAACAGCAGTTTAACGTGCCGGTTGCATCGCATTTAACTTGTGTTGCTAGTACTCGCGAGGATTTGCGTCAATATTTGAATGACGTTGAGCGTCGAGATATCGACTTTATTGTTGCGTTAAGGGGAGATCCACCACTAGGTGTCAAGACATTTAAAGCGGTTGAGGGTGGATTGCAATACGCGAACGAACTTGTCGAATTGATTGATGGCGAGTTTCCCAACTTAGGAATTGCCGTTGCTGGATATCCCGAAGTGCATCAAGAAGCGCCATCCGCCGACATCGATCTGGATAACTTGAAACGCAAAGTTGACTGTGGTGCGGATATTGTCATCACCCAGTTGTTTTACCGGACGGAAGATTATTTTGATTTTTGTGATCGCTGTATTATAGCAGGAATCACCGTCCCGATTGTTCCGGGGATTTTACCCGTTATCAATCTTGCGCAAATCCAACGTATTACATCGATGTGCGGGGCGAAATTGCCGCAGGCGTTTGTTAATCGATTAGGTGAGCGTTGTGACGATGAGGAGTGGCAATTCAAGGTCGGCGTTGAGTTTGCGACTGCCCAGGTGAGTGAACTCTTAGCCACTGGCGCTCCTGGCGTTCACTTTTACGTACTCAATAAATCTCAAGTAACGGTTGAAGTTTTAACGCAGGTTGGCTGGAGTTGTCAGTAAAAAAGAATAGGTCTGCGGGCGATGGTCGTCAGCAATTAATCGCCTTGGATTTCAGCTAACAACTGTTCGACATCATCGCTGGCTACGTTCCACATGCGCTGGAGCATTTCACGAGCGTCGACGTAGTCATAGTTTTCGATATCTCCAACAATACCATTGAGTGGCTGCGGTGAATCTAGGCTGTCTTCTACTTGTGTCACAAATTCAGGCATATCTTGGGAAAGCTCACAGGCTTGGTCCATGTGCATTTGACCGCGGGCGAGGGTATTCATTTGGTCGGGAAAAATTGTTTGGTCAATGAGATCGTGCGAGATGAGTTCGACGAGTGCAGTTTCCACTCCGCCCGCATGTTGATCACCTCGTTCGCCAGAGAATTGGACCAACGGTTCGTGTAGCCAACGAAATTTGTTATGTTCACAACCACTGATGCGGATTCCTTCTTGGATTGCATTGCGATGAACAATCGAGCCATGGACGTCGACGACATATAGACCCGAGGGTTGGAGCCAGTTCATTAGCGCGTCGACGTATCCGGCAACGTATTGAATCAGTAAGCCGGGTGTGATGTCGATACTAAGTCCAAAAGGCAGTCCCCAAGTGAGGTGTCCGTATTCCACTGGAGGCGCAATGACTAGTTCAGGAAAGCGTTTTTGGAGTTGGTCTAAGACAGCATAGCTTTGGAGGGTGTCGGTTGCCAAAGGCAAATGGGGACCGTGTTCTTCAACCGCCGTGTCGACGCTAAAGCAGGCGATGCTGTTGGTTGCTGGTGCGGGCCATTCACGTCTGGGTAATTCGATGACAACGAGATCTGTTTCGAGTTGTTGGCGTTGAGTGCTGTCGGCAAGGTAGGGGAAACAGTATTGGATGCGATCGAGTATATCGCCTTTCAGAACGGGATTCATGGCTTCATGGTACAGCGGTGGCAGGACGAGGGGGCCTAGTTCTTCAATGACTTCTGCTGGCGTCCCAATGGAGACGATGGGCAGGACAGGGCACTCATAACGAATACGTTCTTTGAGTTTGGGAAGTGAGTAGCTTGTGAGTAGCGGCCCATCGTTGATTTTTTTAGGGAGGCAGAATGAGCATTTAGTCATGTTAAGTATCAAGTTCGGTTTGGAGTGGATATGAGGGAATCTTGATTTGTCGAGCCCATCTTCAGGGAATTGGTTTTTGGTGGTAGGATAGCATTTAATCGTTACTAAATTGTGTTCAAAGCATAACACAATCCAAGCGATGGCCGCCACTGACAAGCGGGGTCCTAAAAGAAGATAGTAGTGTTAGACAGTTAAAATAGGAATGTAGTAAACGATGGCTAGTTCGATGTTTAGTTCGATGGAGATGGCTGCTCCGGATGCAATATTAGGTCTTAATGCAGCATTTAATAGCGACGAGAATCCACACAAGATCAATCTTGGTGTTGGCGTTTACAAAGACGAAACGGGAATTACTCCGATTCTTGAATGCGTTAAGCAAGCTGAGCGGATGTTAATGGAATCCGAAAACAGTAAGTCCTATCTTGGAATTGATGGTTTACCTGAATATGCCAAGCTTGTCAGGCAGACATTGTTTGGCCGTGATGTTGATGTGTCGCCAATGGTGACTCTGCAGACGCCAGGCGGTACGGGTGCCTTACGCGTAGCGGGCGATTTTTTGAAATCGAAAGTTGGGGCCAGTCGAATTTGGTTGAGCAATCCTACTTGGGCGAATCATGGCGCTGTTTTTTCTGCTGCAGGACTCGTAACGGATAGTTATCGCTATTTGGGTGAATGCGGCAAAGCGTTAGATTTTACGGGCATGATGGAGAGTATCGCAGCGATACCCGCGGGCGACGTTATTTGTTTACATGCGTGTTGTCATAATCCGACGGGCGTGGATCCGACTGTAGAGCAGTGGAGCGAGATCGCCGCAGCGTGTGCGACTGGCGGAGTGTTGCCGCTGATTGATTTTGCTTATCAGGGTTTTGCCAATGGTATTCGAGAGGACGCCGCGGCGTTGCAACCTTTTTTGAGCAGTGGTAATGAGTTCATGGTTTGCAGCAGTTTTTCGAAAAACTTTGGTTTGTATGCGGAACGAGTAGGTGCGTTGACAATTGTCTCTCAAGACAGTGCTACTGCCGCGGTTACTTTGAGTCATGCGAAGAAGGCGGTACGAACGAACTACAGCAATCCACCGAAGCATGGTGGGGCGATTGTAGCGACGGTATTGGGTTCGACCGAGTTGACGGCATTATGGGAATCGGAAGTTGCAGCGATGCGAGATCGGATCAACGGGCTGCGTCAAGAATTTGTAGCGGCGATGGTATCTCGTCAGTGCAGTGTTGACTTCTCATTTATTCAGGATCAACGCGGGATGTTTTCGTTTTCTGGGTTGAATCCGATGCAAGTCGATCAATTACGTAAAGAACATTCGATATATATTGTGGGCAGTGGGCGGATTAATGTAGCGGGATTGAATAGCAGTAATATTCAAGTACTGTGTGACGCAATCCTTGAAGTGTTATAGTTTTTGTTGGAGAGCTTGCCAGTTACAATTGGTTAGCTAAAATCAAAGGATTGATAGGAAGCCAGAGTGGCGGAATTGGCAGACGCGCTGGATTCAAAATCCAGTGGCCGCAAGGTCGTGGGGGTTCGATTCCCCCCTCTGGTACTACACGTAAAAATCAGCCGAAATAAGCACTTACATTACCTGCCGACGTTCGGCAGTGCGGCCCGTTCTTCGAATCATAAAACGGTATCTATCGTCTGGGCTTTCATGCAAGTGGAACCTCGCCCTCCCGAAAACGGACGCCAAACAGAAAACTTGTATACCCACCTCTGGTACTTCCTCTAGAGGATAATGCGCAAACCTCTCAGTGTGTTGAGCAGTTACTTTGACTGGTCTACCTGCGGTGGCCGTGCATCCCATACCTTAAGTGTGCTATCGCGGCTCCCGGATACCAGTTGTTGTCCAGTCGGGCTGAAACTCACACACGTTACAGGCAATGAGTGTCCTTTGAGCGTGAGCGTCTCCTGGCCTGTTTCGGTATCCCAAAATTTCACAGTGTTATCTACGCTGCTACTGACGATTCGCTTGCCATCCGGGCTCAAAATCACGCTTAAGATCCAGTCTGAGTGTCCTTCCAGTGTCAGGCTTTGTTGGCCGGTATCTACATCCCAGACCCTGATGGTCTTGTCATAGCTGGCGCTGACAATCCGCTTTCCATCCGGGCTAAACACTGCGCTTCTGACGGGGCCAAAGTGCCCTCTGAGAGTGCTTGCCAACTGGCCGCTTGTGCTATCCCATACCAGAAGCGTATTGTCATTACTAGCGCTGACGATTTGGTTGCCGTCCGGGCTGTAATTCACACTTTGGATGGCATCTCTGTGTCCCTTGAGTGTGAGACTAAGCTGACCGGTTTCCGCATTCCAGACCTTCACAGTCCTGTCCCTGCTACCGCTGACCATCCGTTTTCCGTCTGGGCTGAAACTCACGCTCGTGACCCCGCCTTTGTGTCCGTTGAGAGTGAGCGTCTCCCGGCCGGTTTCGGCATCCCAGATTCTTAGTGTTTTATCGTCACTGCCGCTGACGATCTGCTTGCCGTCCGGGCTGAATGCCACACCCTTAACGGATGCCTTGTGGCCTGCCAAGGAAAGTATTTCTTGTCCCGTTTCTGTATCCCAGAGTTTCACCGTGTGGTCCACGCTGCCACTGACCATCTGCTTCCCATTGGGGCTGAATGCCACGCCTCTGACAGCTGCACTGTGTCCTTTGACAACAAACGATTCCTGGCCCGATTCGATATTCCAGAGTTTCACGGTGTTATCCACACTGCCACTGACGATCCGTGTCCCGTCCGGGTTACAACAGACACTCGTGACAGGTTCTACGTGTCCTTTGAGCGTGCGTACCAGTTCTCCAGTGTCAGCATTCCAAACCTTTACCGTGTGATCTCGGCTGCCACTGACAATCTGCTTACCATCCGAGGTGAAACGTACGCTCCAGACATAATTTGAATGTCCCTTGAGGGTGCGCGTCAGCTGTCCGGTCTGAACATCCCAAATCTGTACGGTGTTGTCCCAACTACCACTAACGAGTCGCTTACCTTGCGGGTCAAAACAAACACTCATAACAGCCTCGCTGTGTCCGTTGAGTGTGAGATTTAGTTGGCCGGTTTCAGCGTCCCACACCTTGATCGTATTGTCGGAACTGCCGCTAGCGATCCGTTTCCCATCCGGGCTGAAACTGACGCTCCTAACAGCGCCAGCGTGTCCTTTAAGTGTAAGGTCAGGACGACCGGTTTCAGCATCCCAGATCTGTAATGTTTTATCATCGCTGCCGCTGACGATCCGCTTACCATCGGGGCTGAAGCTAACACTCCAGACAACGCCGTCATGCCCTTTCAAGGTGCGCAGTTGCTGACCAGGAAAAGGAAGCAATTGCCGGGGGGTATTGGTATTCCAGATCATCACGGTGTGATCCCGACTGCCGCTAACAATCTGCTTGCCATCGGGGCTGAAACTAACGCTCCTGACCGAATCAGAGTGTCCCTTGAGGGTAAGCGTCAGTTGCCCAGTTTCGGCATTCCAGAGTTTCACAGTCGCGTCGTCACTTCCACTGACAATTAGCTTGCCGTCCGGGCTAGAATTCACGCTCCAGACATCGGTATAGTGTCCTCTGAGTGTAAACAGATCACTGTTGACGAGCCGTTCCCAATAGCTCCACTCAAAGCCCCTAATTTCATCGCGGTTGCGGTTCCGCTCAAGTAATTCTCTGAGATGGCCGATATTGGCGTCTTCCCAGTCACGGCGCGCTAGGAGCATGTCAGTATTGTATGCTTGCCGCAGAGCTTTCCTCTCACTGGCCCGCGCTCGGTTACCTTCCGCTTCCGCCTTAACTCGGGCCAAGTCAGCTTCTAATGCACTCGCCCGAGCGAGTTGCTTTTGTTCTTCCGCAACTCTCTGCTGATGCTGAGAATAATTGCGCTCTGCCACCGTATCACCCAGTGACTGTTGGAGTTGCTGGTTGTACCACAGACCGCCAACAGTGAGTGTCAAGAGAGTTGTTATGCTGAGACCAACCAACGCCGCCAGCGCTGGTCGCCGCTTGCACCATCGCCAACTACGCTCCATCCACGTCACCGGTCGCGCTTCGATGGGCTCCCCATTCCAATATCGCCCCAGTTCCTCGGCCAATTCAGCGGCAGTCGTGTAACGCTGTGAGGGGTTTTTCTGTAAGCACTTAAGCGTGATCGTCTCCAGGTCGCGGTCCAACTGGGGAGCCAGGATCCGCGGCGCCACAGGATCCTGTTCCAGCACTTGTAGCAAGGTCTCGATGGTGGATTCACCACGAAACGGGGGTCGACCGGTCAGTAGCTCGTAAAGAATGGCGCCCAGCGCATAGATGTCACTGGCCGGACCAATGGTCCCGTGCTTCATGCCGACCTGTTCAGGTGGCATGTAGCTGGGCGTTCCTATGATGTTGCCCGTGGCCGTCAGCCCGGAATCATCTTCGATCCGCTTGGCCAGGCCAAAGTCCGTAATCAGTGGTTGGGCCGTGGCATCGGTCAGAATGTTCGCCGGTTTCAGATCCCGATGAATGATACCTGCTTCATGAGCACAATGAATGGCTTCGGCAATCGTCCGTATGTAATCAGCAGCCTCTTTGGCACTGAGCGCCTGGTTGTGAGCCACTTCAGCCAGGCTCTGCCCTTGGATGTAGTCCATCGAGAAGAAATGGTGCCCCCGGTGCTCACCCACTTCATAGACGCGAACAATATTCGGATGTTGCAACTGGGCGACTGCCTGGGCCTCGGCGTAAAAACGTTCGACAGCCTGTTCATCGGCCAGACCTCCGGCCAGGATCATCTTGACGGCCACTTCCCGATCTAGGCTCTTTTGGCGAGCCCGGTAGACGACTCCCATGCCGCCCCGGCCGATTTCATCAAGCAATTCGTAGTCACCAAACTCGCTGCCGATTTCGTCCAGGCTCACTAACACCTGGCTCGCTGGCTCTCCGGGTTGTAGGGTGGCTGTTTTCCGGCCCTGGGAACCGTGTATCCGTGTGGTATCACGCAGAGGTTCTTGTTGCTGGTTAAGCAATGTGTCATCAGTATCCTGGAGGCGCACAAAAACGTCATTGATCGTTTCTGCGTGCGCGGGCAACTGCTGCTGGTATTGGGACATTGGTATTTGTTGACCACGCTGGAGACGATAGCGGAGGTCGATCAAGAGCAGGTCACTGAGTAACTTCTGCTGGTCGCTGTCGGCAGCGTGTGCCAAGGTTTCTGCCAGGCTGGGTGGCTGGCCAGATTTCCAGGACTGCTCGAACTGGGTGCAGATTTCATCCAGCTTGAGAAAACGCTGTTGCTCTGGGGACGGATTGGGGTTCATCGTGATTGTCAGTCGTGGGTCGTTATTGTGAGAGCGGGCAATGACACCTTGAGGACGAAGAGAAGATCCATTATCGCAGATTGGGAAGGTAGATGCCAGTGACTACTTCGTTTCATCTCGCTTGCGACATGCGCGGCGCCCTTTTATAACAACCAGCGGTGCTAAACAAAAAAATTATCTTCTTTCGGCGTTGGGTAACGAAATCGTTAGGCGTGTGTAAGGTTAGAGGCAATACAGGACTGACGTTTCGACAGACAAGCCTGCTGTTAACCGAGCATTCTCTGCTCTCCAAGACCCCAAACCGGTAACTACCGCCTTGGCTCTAAAGCCCGTTGAGCAGTATCGCTAACAAGTGCGCAAGAGTGCGTACAAATGCGACGATTTGCGACAGTCCCTGGTGTACCTATAATCCCTGACGTGAAGTAAGAAACGGGTTCGAAGCGAGCGTTTTATCGTTTGATTCAAAACCGAGTGTTCGCCCACCGGGCGACAAATTCTAGTCCCTCCTCCGCTACTTTTAAAGAACTCTTCGGCCTTTCTACAGGTTCTTATTCGGTATCGCACTCACGTGCCTGTTATCTCCCTGGGGCAGAGAGTTCTGGTCAAGCCACGCTTCTTTTCGGTTACAGGTGAAAGTTTGTTTTTGCCTGTTTTTGCCTGTTTTTGCTTGTTTTCTCGCGTTATTCCTTTCTCTTGAGGAGTTTTCTCAGTTTTCTTTGCTAACGGCGCTGGGTAACGACACTGCTTGACGTGGTAAGCGATAGGTAGTTATTGCCTATTACAAACCAAACACCCAACCCAGAGAGATCACTTATGACACGCCGCCACAAACGAAACCGCAAGAATCAAAAAAACCGTCGCCAGGCAATCCAAGCCCGCTTGAGCATGGAGATTTTGGAACCGCGGCAACTGATGACCGCATCGCCCGTACTAGGTCCACTTGCGCAGGTCAATTTGAATAGCAGCAACCTTACGGGTCATCTGTCACAGCAAAAAGCTGCTGTGGTCAGCCAAATGGACAACTCCAATTTCTCGCGGGACCAGGCTTTAACTCCTTTCCATGTTTCTGTCCGGCAGCAAGGGAGCAAGCTTCGTATTACGGGAACCGCCAATGATGATTTCGTGGAAGTCTCGCAACCAGACGAAGAACATGTAAAAGTCACGGTCTATGAAGATCAGGAACGCACGACGGTCCAATCGACAAAAACGTTTAACACGTCTGCTGTCACGAGCGTCGTTTTTGACGGCAAAGCAGGCGATGACTATCTCTGGAACGGTCACGAAGAATCTGCCACCGTACCTGGTCTTTTCGGCAGCAGCATGTCGTTCACGTATCCCGTTGAACAACATAGCTTACCCACCACGGCCTACGGTGGTACTGGCAATGATCACCTAGAAGGAAGCATTGTTGATGATTTTCTCTATGGCGGCCCCGGTGATGATATCATCTATGGCAATGCTGGCATGGACAGTATTAAAGGTGATGCCGATCCGTTTCGCTCATCTCCATCCACTATGCCCGATGGTGACGACGTCTTGAACGGCGGCAGTGGAATAGATAGGCTTTGGGGCGAAGGCGGTGACGACACCTTGCGTGGTGGCCAGGGGGCCGACTGGTTGTTCGGAAATACGGGTGACGACAACCTCTATGGAGAAGGTGGAGACGACCATCTTTTCGGACAAAGGGGGCTTGATGGCTTATTTGGTGGTGCTGGCAAAGACCACCTCGATGGTGGTTCTGGTCCAGACCGTTACCTGAAACACAATAAGGGTGACAGTTTCAAGATGAAAACGGGAGACACCAAGATCAAGTTTACGGATCATTCTGCTGGCCGGGACAGGGGCACAAAGTGGAGCGCTGGAACATGGACCGACCAGGATATTCAAAAGATTGATGGAGTATTTCGTGTTCTGCATCTTGAGATGCGAAACACGGAATTGCTGAAAGGATTTACAATGGTTCGACGTGGCAGCCCAGAATCTCTCGTTCATACCGCCGCCTGGAACGTCGATTATGGACCCTACAGCTTTATCCATATCCCAGACGGTGTCATCAATGACACGAGTGATGGCATGTACGACACGATTTTCCATGAAATAGGCCACAACTGGGACACGGAACATGGATCCTCCTGGGAATGGCGATCTCTAAGCGGATGGACCAAACGGGGAAGCGGTACTACGAGTACCCATCAGGAATCCGTTTTGGGACTCAATAACTGGCGACACCTTCGTAGCGCCGAGTTCGTAAGCGACTATGCAAAAAACAATCCCCACGACGATTTTTCAGAGACGTTTTCTGCCATTTTCCTGGACAAGGCAGGGCGCAGGTTTCGAGTCGAGGGTATCAGCATCGCCATGGCCAACAATCCCATCATCGATCCTGGCGGCGACAACAATGTCGTTAACCTCGACGATTTGGACACCAAGCGGGAATACATAACTGATTGGCTGGATGACATCAGCAGCTAGTCACCCAAAGAGTTCTCCACGTTAAACCAGCCGAGGTCGCGCACAACTGCGTGGCCTCGGTCTTTTTATTGTCCGCCACCAGCCCCTAACCCCAAACCGGTAACTACCGCCTTGGCTCTAAATCCCGTTGAGCACTATCGCTAACAAGTGCGCAAGAGTCCGTACAAATGCGACGATTTGCGACAGTCTCTGGTGTACCTATAATTCCTGACGTGACGCGAGAAACGGGTTCGAAGCGAGCGTTTTATCGTTAGAATCAAAACCAAGTGTTCACCACGGGCCAGTCGATAGTGCAACTATATCGGCAGCAGGTCACTCAACAGCGATGCCTAGTCCGAGTCAGCGCCCTGCTCGAGGGCAGTTGCCAGGACTGCCCGAACTGGTCGCAGACTGCATCCCGTTGTAGGAAGGGTGGCTGTTGTCGAGGGGGGGGATTCAGCGGAATTATTTGAAGATTGTGATGCTAAGCCCTCAGCGAATGCATGACCGGTTACTTGGAAAAAAGGTCAACCGCAATGTACCATCGATATTGTTTTTCGGTGAGTCCCACTAGTGAGTCTCTTGATTTGTTATTTTCTCACTCCAAAGTTCACGGATACCTCGCAGCTTGCGTTCCACGGTTTCCGTAATGCAACCCAGCTTCTCGGCGATTTCTTTATTCTTCCAGCCTTCCAGTTTCCAGAGGGCAATCTTCCGCAATTCCTCGGTCGGGAGACAATCCAATAATTCACGACATTGTTCAACTGCCAGCAGGGCATCAGTGGCAGTCGGTTCGCTATCGACAACGCGTTCAATGCCACGTGTCATTTCATCTGCGTCAAGCTGCAGAAACACGGATTCTCCCCGCACGGCCCCGCCACCTCGTTTCTGGCGTTTTCCGGCACGGACATGGTCAATGACTTTACGTTCGGTAATGACCAACAGGAGTTGCCACAGGTCATCGCGGTCATCGAGACGTGGAAAGCGATTTTTATCCACGGCATCACAGAGGCTGTAAAAAGCAGCCAGTGCAATATCTTCTTCGTCTGCCACGCGACGGGAAGCATGCCCCAGCTTCTGGCGCGCCATTTGAGTGAGCCTCAGACAATAGCGTTCCCACAATTTTTGGATGGCTTCCTGTTGACCAGCCTTGAGGTTTGAGATCCAAGCCGTTACCGAGTTATTGGGAGTGTCTGACATATTTCTAACGCTTCCGTGGCGGGTGGTGCTTTTGGTTGTCGGGAAAAAATGCCAGCCATTAGTTGTTGTTGAAATGGTATATCGCCGTATATATAGAATTATATACTACGATGAAATAATTGTTTGTCAAAGAAAGCTCATTACTCGTTCGAGATTTGTGCTATATATAAAGTCGTCGATGTTCAAATTGATTTTGCATTAAAATTTTGTTGGCGGAGTAATTTTACGCTACTAAGAGGTCAGTTTTCATGATTCGGTTTATTCAGGTAATCGCTATCCTTGTTACCGTCGTTGGTTTCGTAAGAGCTGACCCAATCGAAGTGACGGATGTTACTGGAGAATTCACTTTAACGGTGGAGATAATTGAGATGGTTGGTGCTTCAGTGAAGGTCAAACGAGTTGATGGCGCCATAATAAAATTACCTCTTTCCAATTTCAACAGGGATTCCTTGATCAAAATAGTAATCGAAATCGACCGCAAAGCTAAGGCGACAGCACTCGAAAATAATCCAAAAAATCCCTTCAACCGGCCATCAACCACAGCAACATCTGATGCCGATGAACCGGCATCGTTTAGGGCGCTTAGATTGTATCAAGAAGCAAAGACTGTCGGTGAACGATATGATTGTGTTGTGCAACACCCCACAACGAAGCGAGCCATGAACACCTCTTATGCGGATCGGATGGGGAGACCATTTGAAAATTCAAACATTAGAATATTTGCTGTGTCTGTTAAGGAAGTCCCGGTTGGAAAATCACTGGAACTGCTATGCGAATATATACCTGCACCGCTAAAAGGAGTGCAAAGGTATAAATATATCGTTAGACACACACCTGATGGGTATAAAGTTAATTGGGAGGCCAGTGCAGGGTGGCATCCTGTGCGTCTGGCAACTTTCATTGCACAAACTCCTCCGACTGAGTCCACATTTCGGGTCAAGTGTTCGTTAAGTAATTATTGGAATTATGAATTTAGAGAATATAAAGCAACACACTTAAGTGTTCAGATGAGGGATATTGTTGGAAAATCGTTGCACGGTTATATTCGCAGAGACTCTAAGGCTGGGCGGCGGATTGCGGTCATACTAAATGACGGGAACGAGCATAACCTGACCGTGAATCTAAAATATATCGACCCAAATGGAAATTCAATAACGCTTTCTGATTCAAATGGGGAACTTGCAAGTATTACAAGATTGGTTAGTGAGTCATGGATCATTGATGAATGACCCATACACACTAAACTCTAACGAGTTTCAGCCGTTTTTTCGTGCCGGCAAGCGGTTATCCGAGAAACTGTTGGATCGGGCCTTTTTGTTCGATCGTTAACCCGACATCCAACGCACCATAATGGTTGATGTTGTTGCCGTACCCGTTGAGCAGCGTGGTGTACCAGTTTCCGAGTGTCTTGTGGCCCGGTTTGCCGTAGCCGGGCAGGCGAATGTAACGGCGGCTTATGTCTAAACAAGCATTATCACCGGCCAGCACGATAAACGGCCATTCGCTGCCCTTGCTGTGATGTGTCTCTCCATTGTCTGAGAAGTAAAACAACATCGTGTTGTCAAACATTGACCCACCCGCTTCGGGCACGCTCTTGAGACGCGTGACGATCCGATCGATCAGCGTCATGTGTTGCCGGCGAACCTTCTCTCGAATTTCGCTGGCTTCGAAGCCGCCGATTGATTTGTTGTGCCCGACGTCATGCAGGTTAATATTCTCGCCTTCGAGATCGGATAGACCTGTGTAGCGAGTGCCTAATTCATCGACGGTGAACGTGGCGACATTAGTCATCCCGGAAATTAACGTTGAGAGCAGAACTTCCGTCAAACCAAACTGGCGATCAATTGTAGAAAGATCTTCGGCCAGATACTTTTCGTCGAGCTGCGGAACGTGTTTACGAATCACGTCGCTCATGGCATCGACGCGGCGATTGCGTCCGCGAATACCCTGAATCGCAGCGGCGTAGTTCCCGACCTTTGTACGTTCGACTCCATTGAGTTGCTCGGCAAGGTCTGTTTCATTGGTGGCTAGGAACTGCAGCATTCTTCGTTCGAGTTCGTAGCGGGTTCGTTGTGTCTCGTTAGCCGAAACCGATTTGAACAGTTCCTGTATGGCAACCTTTGGGGAGCCAAAGGCATAGTTCGGTTGCTGCGCACCGCGCGCGGAAAATCCCTTTTCGATGCCATTAATGTTACCGCGGGCGTTGCCACCGCCGTTTGGAAAACAGGCCAGTTCAATATGCTCAAACGGCGACGGAAAGAGCTTCGCCAGTTCAAAATCGACCGTCGCCCACTTGATCGAACTGAGTCGCTCGTTGGCCTTAAACGCACCGAGAGAAGAGCACCACGTGTGATGGCCCGTCGTGCACATTTTGCCAGACAGTCCCTGCAGGATGGTCATGTTCTTTGTGTGCTCGGCGAGGGGGCTCATCCATTGCGGCAGATCGTGTTCGTCGAGGTCAGCGGAGAAAGCCTCTTTCCCTTTCTCGGTTTCCAGTTGTTGCTTGTCAAATGATGGTGGAATTAACGATTCCGGAAGCAATCCGTTTCCTTTATGGATAAAGATGAAACGCATCGGCGGTTTGCCGGTTGTTGAATCGGCAAGTAACCCTGGAGCGGCAAGGCTCATGGCGGCAGTGCCAGTCAAAGTATGTGAGAGGAATTCGCGGCGACTTTTCATGGGTTGCTCTTATCGGTCTACTGGACTTGGAGTGTGTGTTTCTACAATCTTAGCATGGTGTACTCTATCGTGCAAAAAGTTCGCTAAAATCCATCTTTTCGGTACATAAACGAATCTGAGGTTAGCAGTGACACGACAACCGCTTGGAAGCTTCCACCACTATTTACATACGCATTGTCTGCATCGATTAATGTCTGGGAATCTGACAGCATTTCGTTTCGTCCCATAAAGTAGCGAAAAGCATGGCGAACAATGGATTGACGTACGCGTTTCGATTGGACGAGTCGGTCGATCAGTTCGAAAGCATCGGTAACATCGCCATCGAGCGAGGGATCGCCAGTGCCGCTCAAGTGACCGGTTGCGTTGACCGGTTTTGTCTTATAGACGTTCGCCGTATTTCTTTTAGTTGTTGATTGTAGGATGTTGTCGGGATGTTCAAGACTCTCTCGTGTTCGATACCTACCGAAGTCATCAAAGACCTCAAAGGTCAGCCCCAGCGGGTTCATGAATTGATGGCACTTCCAGCATTCCTGCTTGGCTGTCACGGGATCAAGCCGTTCCCGTAGTGTGCGGTGATGGTCTTCGGGAATCTGTGCATCGACGGTAATGGGAACGTCAGGCACTCGCCCCGCCAACAATTTTTCCTGAATCCAGCGGCCACGACGAACGGGATCCGTTTCTGTGTTCTGCGAATGAGCCAACAGCCACGCTGGGTGTGTGAGCAGTCCTTTGCGATTAGGAATTTTGAACGGCTGAACAATTGGGTAGTCCCAAGTTTCGTCGTTGCCGTATTCGCCGCGTGACCAGCGTCCTTGGTAATGCAGTGGGCCAGCGCCGGCCAGAGGTGGAAGATTGTAAATCTCGGAATACCTGAATTTCTGGCCACCGTGAAAAAACCAGGGGAAGGTAATTGGAGTTCGGCCCTTACCGAATGTGTATTCGAAGAACAGCATATATCTGCCGAAGTCGCGGACATGGTTCTTCCGGTGCTTTTCTTCAAGGTCTGTAATTCGAATCAGTGCAAACAGGTCTTTGTGCTGTTGGAAGTTTTTCAACAGAACTTGTTCTGGATTGTCTGCCCAGTCAGTGTCCTTCAGTCCTGCATAAGCTTGACGCCAGCCGTCAACGATCTTCTGGCCTTGCGCATTGCTCTTGGTATGCAAAACGAAGTTTAAATCGGTTGTCAGTAGTTGCTCGAAGACATCTTTGTCCTGAGTCAGGATATAGTCAACGATTCGATCCGCTTCGTTGGTTACCGCGCCGGCTGTCCCCGTGTAGCCACGCGCCGCATTATCAAAGAACCCGCCACTGCGCATCACATCCTTGAATAGTTTCACGCTGGCGGGGTACCCAAAGAACTCGCGGAAGAAGCGGGTGATCTTCGGGTGAGTGACTTTGTGTGAACGCAAATGAATCCCATTCAATGTTGGATCAATTTCATCATAGAAAGTCTTCTTGTCGTTGAGCAACCGCGTAACTTCACGATGATAGTCGTCTTTCGTTATTAGTCGACCTGCACTGGCAGCTTGTGCCAGTTCCTCGTCCGGCACACGATCAGAAACCGCATAGGCAATCGCATAGCTGGCTTCGCGGGGCGATAACTTTTGTCTCCCGTGTGCATCCTGTTCGCCCGCTCCAAACTCCTGTCGATACAGAAACTCGGATTGCAGCAGAACGCTAACCAACATTTGTCGCAAGCCGTCTTTGTTGCCAGCGAGTTCGATCGCCGACCGGAACAGCGGCAGATATTTGTCCAATTCCTCTGGCGTCGCATCGCGCTGGAGGACGCAATCAAATTGCCCATGGATGGCAGTGGTTAGCTGCTCGTCAGTCGGCGTGGAAAGATGTGTGGCGATTTTAACAAATGCTTCCGGCGAAGAGGGTGGATACCAGCGGTCTTTCTCGTTCTCGAATTTGATACTATTGCGATCCGCCCCCTGATGGGTGGCTGCCAGAAGCTGCTTGTCGGCAATCCACTGTGCGTTGTTCAGCATCACTAGCAGATGTCCGCCATCCAATGCTGTTGTATCGTAGTAACGAACCCCAGAATGTTCCGGAAGAACGATCGGGTTTGTGACACCATAAAACGAACGTTGCCGCGCATTTCCCGCGAGTTTGAAGACGGCGTTGACGCGTTCATGAAAAATCTGTGGACTCACCAGCCAGCGTCGAGCTGGCGTGAAAGCTTTGTCGGTGATCGAGCCATTGAACAGCTGCTCGTGATCCACGTAGTTGCCGAAAGACGGTTGCCGTAGCTTCTCATCCAGCGTTGATGCTTTGCGGCTGCGAAGTTCTCGACGAAGCCATCCTGCTAGTAAGTCACGCTCTGCTCGGTCCGGTTGTTCGGCATCCACCGGCGGCATCAAGCCAAAGAAAATCTGGTCCTGTGATCTGTTAAGCAGATCCAGTTTTGCAGCCAATTTCAAACTCGCGAAGTTGTCAAATCGCACACCTCCTTCCGCCGAATCACCTTCGTGGCAATCCAGGCAGCGGGTTGCCATGATCGTCTGAATCTTCTCAGGGATGACCACCGGCGATACTTCCTGCGACGAGCCTAACGACGGTAATAGAACCCACCAGACAACGATAGTCAGTATGATCGGTGTGAGGACGATATTTGGAGATCTGGGCGAACGATTGTTTTTCAAATTAATCTCCTGTGTTCCATGGGACTCCATTACGGGCTGAATCCGTCGCGGATCGTTTTGCCGCAACTTGCGCAAGACCGTCATTGCCGATCTCGCGGCTCCGTACCGCCTACTTACTTCAGAAAGCGCACTGCGACACGTTCCTGCGCTTGTTTTCCACTGCGATTTTACCAGAGTTTGTCTCTGGCTTGTATAGAGCTTGGTTTGTCTCCGTCCCGAATAATATCAAAAATGACCCCAAACTTGACGTTTCACTTGACGAATGAATATCGTTGTTTTTTTAGCACGAGCCGATTAGATTGTGTATTCTAAATAGTTGAGTTTGACCCTGTTTAATTTTTCCGGAAGAAACCACAATGATGGTTCGTTCATGTATCCGCTGGTTGCTCATCCTTCTATGGGTGAGTACTTTTTCTCAAGCTATCTGCGGTCAGGCGCCGACATTCATCGACTGTTCGCTGCTGGTTGCTCCGGACTATCCAGCGACTTGGCCTACGGCTCCCTTTCCTCGATTTCAAATTACGTTCCAGCAAACGATCGGCCCGGATAGTGCCTACAACATTGATACATTATTGATTGACGGAAACACAGGGACTCAATTGGACGTTCCTCCCCACTCGGTTGCACGTCCAGATCTTAAGCGGCCCAAATCCAGTCCATTGGGTCTATCCTATACCGACAGGATTCAGCCTTGGCAATTTGGAGGCGAAGCTTGTGTCATTGACATCCGAGACTTGCTGAATAAGGCACCAAATGGAACCAGTCCGCTAGTCCTGACAAAACACGTCCAGCGTTTTGAACGTCAGCACCGTCTTTTGCATTTCGGGGACGTTGTCTTGTTTCGTAGCGATTACACGGACCGTTATTACCGGCCCTTCCCGTTGGGTCAGCGATACATATCCGACATCCTAGATGGGAAAGCTCCCGGATACCCAAACCCAGATCCCACTTGCATGGATTTTCTGGCAACACGCAACGTCATGACCTTAGGCACGGACAGTGCCAGCATGGGGCCGCTACCGGATTTAGCAGAGCCGACACATTATGCCGGACTTAAACACGGTATGATTTGGACAGAAGCGGCGACGAATCTGGGCAGCTTACCGAGCACCGGCGCTTTTTACATCATGCTCTATCCTCGGCACAAAGACGGAGCGTATTCTGAGGGCCGAGCATTTGCGATTACCGGGGGTGCACTGCCGGCACGTCTTATCGCATCGATTACTGCAAAACGCGCCGTGGATCTGTCGCCGGTGATGGCTCAAGGTTATCCGTTAACCTCACCAGGGTCGGCTACCGGCCGACATCGACAGGTTTATCTTGATGTGAATTTCCTCTATTCCGAATATCTGGACATGTGGCATCACACTCATTTGTTGGACAGTATGGCAGGAACACATCTGGTACCGCCTAGTTTTTCCTTACCTGCCAGCGAAAAACCAGTTCAATACGCTCCCCATATTCGAGGTTGGCTCGAGGAATATGAGAAGAAATTTGGGAAACGTGGCACCAGTTCGATGACGACCGAAAAGGTACCGCTGGAATGGACTTGTGGTGAAGCACGAGTGATTGATGTGCGGCATTTAGTCGGTTCGGTCAATCAGCGACATTGGCCTGCATCTCCGGTCGTCACCGTTGCCCACATCAAAGCCTATGAAGCACAGCATGGAGATCTCAAAGACGGAGATGTAGTTATTTTTCAGACAGGGCATGTTGATCGATACTATCAACCTGCCCCGGCCGATCAGTTCCTCTGGATCGATCCACAATCAGGTAAATCTGAAGGTTGGCCAGCACCAAATCCGGAAACCATTTTTTACCTGAAGGATCGTGGGATCCGCTGTGTCGCAACCGATGCACCTACGTTAGGGGGCGTCGACGAAAAACAGGCACTCATGACCTATTGGGCATTAGGCAGCAATGCCATGGTGGGTGTGGAATTCTTATATCAAGTCGACCAGATCCCAGCAAACAGCTATTTCCTGTTTGCCGCCGTGAAAATACGTGATTGCCACGGCGGCCTCGGGCGAGCCATCGTTCTGCACTAGTCGCTGACCCCTCATCTCACGCTTAACCGATTTTACTTTTACCACGAGTTATCCTTTGCCTGACTTACCAAAAACCTGTTTACCAACCTGGTCCGTTGGCGAATTGTCCGAGCCAAAGCCACTGGGGCTGAAAAATCTCAGAGGGTTTATTGGTCCGGGGATCGTGATGTGCGGAATCCAGTTGGCAGGAGGTGAGTGGTTGCTGGGATCCGAAATCACAGCCCGTTATGGTGGGAGTTTGATGTGGATTGCCTTGCTGGTTATCGTTGGCCAGGTTTTTTATAACATGGAGTGTGGTCGCTACGCACTGTATACCGGCGAACCAGTTTTTACTGGATTGATGCGCAATAAACCTGGGCCTCGGTTCTGGATGGGAATTCTGGCTCTGTTGAGCTTAGGCGCATTTATCCCAGGACTATCGACAGCCGGCGCTGCCGTACTGGCGGCGGTCTTGCTGGATCGCGTACCCACGGAAGAGGATCGCGGGTTGGTAACGCTGTTGGCCTTTTTATTGCTAGGCGGAATATCGCTGCCCATTCTAGTTGGCGGGAAAATATATAACATGATGCAGGCGGTCATGATGACCAAAGTATTTAGCGTCCTGGGCTTTTGTCTTGTCATCGGAATTCTGTTTGTTACACCAGCCAATTGGTCCAGTGTTTTCAGCGGTTTTTTCAAGGTGGGAAATATGCCCGTCGTACTAGGAGAGGATCGTAATGAAAACGGTCGACTGGACCTCGGTGAGGACTTTGATCGCGACGGTCATTTGGATGTTGTGGAACCTGTTGAGCGTGATCACCGCGGAAAAATAATCTCCTTTGAGGATTTGGACGGCGACGGGAAATGGGATGGTGAAAATGTTACTAACGTTATCACGCACCGACTCGATACCGGTGAATGGCCGATATTATTGCTTACTCAGATCGCGCTACTCGGCGCCTTTGCCGGATATGCCGGAGGTGGAGGGTTGGGAAATTCCACCTACAGCAACTACTGCCGCGATAAGGGATGGGGAATGGGCAGTGTGGTAGGCGCCATTCCCAGTGCGGTGGGTGGTCGCAGGATAACCTTGAGTCATATTGGATCCGTATTCGAAATCAATGACAAGAACATGAAACGCTGGAAAGGCTGGTGGCGTTACATCATGTGCGATCAACTTCTGATTTGGTTTCCCGGTTGTATTATGGGAATGGCGTTGCCGGCGCTGCTATCGATGGAATTCTCTGTGCATTCATCGCTGTTCCATGATAGCGCCGGGATCGAGTGGGCTCAGGCTATTATTTCTGCGGATGGCATGCGACATGCTCCTCATTTTGTTGCTACTCCACTGCTGGGAGAATTGCTTTGGTTCCTGACCTTACTGGTTGGATTGTTGGTTTTATTGCCGAGTCAAATGTCCATTGTTGAGGATGTCTGTCGTCGTTGGACCGATATTTTCTGGTCTGGCAGCAAACGAGTTCGTGACAATATGGAATCACATCAGGTGGGCAAGATCTACTACAGAATCTTGTTCTTTTATGTTGCCTGGACGTTTGCCTGTGCCTGGTACTTTACTCAATATGAGAGCCCCAAGGTGATGATTTTGATCATTGCTAATTTGAATAATATCGCTATTGGATTAACGGCCTTTTTCATCCTCTGGAACAACATCAAGTTCCTGCCGGCTGAAATTCGCCCCGGTTGGGTCAGTCGAGTGGGTATGATCTGCTGTGGTTGCATCTATCTGGGATTGGCGGGGTTGGTGTTTTATCATAAGCAGTTACCCATCATCATCGACCTTTTGGGTTTACAATAGGAACAACAAAGGAATAGGAAGTATGGACATATTTGATCTTTCAGGGCGAGTCGCCATGGTATCTGGCGCCGCCAGTGGAATGGGTAAAGCGACCGCTTTGGCAGTGGCGTCCGCTGGTGCGGACGTCGTGCTAGCGGATATCGACGTTTCTGGGGCGACAGCGACCGCCAGTGAAATTGAAGCGTTAGGACAACGTGCCGTTGCGGTGGAATGTGATATTTCCGATCCAGACCAAATTCAATCCATGTTTTCACGGGTCGACGACGAATTTGGCAGGATTGATTTTCTCGCCAATATTGCGGGTGAAGCCATTCGTAAAAAACCGGAAGACATCGAGTTGGCTGAAGTGGAATGGACTTGGCGAAACATCGTCTATGGTCGCTTTTGTATGTGCCAAGAAGCCGGGAGACGGATGCTGCAGCAGGGTCGTGGTAGTATTGTGAATTTGGGGTCCATTGCCGGGGTTTCGGCGCTAGGACGCGGGCACATTGCTTATAGCATGGCGATGGGAGCGGTTATTCAGATGACGCGTGAATTAAGTACGGAATGGAGTGGTCGCGGGGTTCGGGTGAACTCAATCCTTCCAGCTCAAGTTCTGAATCCGGGACTGCAGGCACGAATCGACGCGGATCCGAGGATTGAAACACGTTTTTTAAGCGGGATACCGACCGGTCGATTTGGCCATTGCGATGACATTCGCGGTTTGGCTATCTTTTTGGCCTCGGATGCCTCCAGTTGGATCACCGGTGCTATCATTCCAATGGACGGTGGAAATTTGGCATTGAATGCCGGAGGCAGCGTGGGTGGGGAAACCTTTGACGAATAATCAGACTTGAAAATAGGAACCTATGTCAAATACTGCCATTGAAATCGACAAACAAACCGCGCTGTCACTCTATCGCACGATGCAGATTATCCGACAGTGTGAAGAACGTCTGGCCCAGTCCCATCAACAAGGTCTCGTGCATGGCGCCTGCCATACCTATGTCGGTCAGGAGGCGATTGCCTCGGCGGTCTTTGCTCATCTACGACAATCGGATGTTGTTTTTAGCACCCATCGCGGTCATGGGCACGCACTAGCCAAAGGTCTCCACCCTCGTGAACTCATTGCGGAACTCTATGGACGGGAAACCGGTTGTTCCCAGGGGCGCGGTGGCAGTATGCATCTGTTTAAACCTGAAATTGGAATGATGGGAACCAGTGGTATTGTGGGCCCCTGCATCCTGCAGGCGTGTGGCGGCGGATATACCTTTAAAATTCAGCAGTCGGACAATGTCGCGGTAAGTTGTTTTGGAGACGGAGCGGTGAATAACGGTGCGTTTCATGAAGGCCTCAATATGGCAAGCATCTGGAACCTGCCCTGCATTTTTGTGTGTGAAAATAACCAATTTGCTACCGAGGTCCCGTTTAGTTATTCCAGTGGGATTCCCGATGTCGGTCGACGTGCTGAAAACTATGGGATTCCCGGGTTCGAAGTCGACGGCAATGATGTTCTGGCGATTTATCAAGTTGCTGGAGAAG
>Ga0315334_10000388_pt1 | contig 27034 bp, 14 predicted proteins | sample M150034915metaG_FD_205555 | JGI IMG/M metagenome (GOLD analysis project Ga0315334, IMG submission 205555) | Ammonia-oxidizing marine archaeal communities from Monterey Bay, California, United States - M1 500m 34915 | ecosystem: Environmental > Aquatic > Marine > Intertidal zone | place: USA... | reverse complement strand
TCTCAACACTAAACCCCACCCAGGCAAGGTCATTGGTCGGCATGAAGTCATCGCCGTGGCTACCAACAAAACTGGACCCCTTGGGTGTCAGCACATCTGTCAGCACCGCATGCTCGTGAATGTTGCACATGAACAGGCGATTGCGGTACTCGGGTGGAAACGCATCTGCCAGATACACACGTGCTCCGCCATGCGCTGACAGATGGGTATGGTCCCGGATGGTTTTGATGTCGTCATAGATATGTGGATTCACATGGGGACGACTCTGCTTGTGATAGACACCACCCTGCACAACATGAAACAGATGGGGAATCACACAACAGGTTGCAAATCCCTGTCCCTGATCGTTGAAATCAAATCCCCATGGATTCGATAATCCGCGAGCGTAGACTTCGAACTTCTTACGGGTCGGATGATATCGCCAAATTCCACCATCGATGAATTGCCGCGCCTCGTCATTGTCCCCCGGTTTGCCGACACGCGACTGTGTAAAAACTCCATGGCATCCATACAACCAGCCATCGGGACCCCAGATAAAACTGTTAAGCGTCTCGTGGCGGTCATTGATTCCCCACCCATCAAGCAACACTTGGGGCGGGCCATCAGGAACGTCATCGCCATCGGCATCCGGAATGAAAGTCAGGTTGGGTGGCGAACCCACGAACACCCCTCCGAATCCAGGCGCCAACCCGGACGTGAACGTCAACGTATCGGTGAAAGTTTTTTTACTGTCAAAAACCCCATCACTGTTGGTGTCCTCAAGAATCTGGATCCGGCTGACTGGGTCGTCCGTGTGCTCACGCCGTGTTCGGTAATTGAAATTCTCGGCCACCCACATGCGGCCCCGATCATCAAAACAGAATCCGATCGGCTCAGCGATGTCAGGTTCAGAGGCAAAGATCGAAACCTCAAAACCCTCCGGAATCGCCATTTTCTTGACCGCTTCCTCAGGCTTCAGAAACGGGGCATCGCTGATGCGATGTTGTTTCTTTGGCAATTCATTACGAGAGTCTGCGGCATAGGCAACCACAGCAGCCAACACACATAAGGCCACGACGGCCCATTTTGATTTGATGAAACTATATCGATTCACTTTGCCATCTCCACCTGAGCGGTTGTTCTTAGATACTTGATCAAATCAAGCATCTCCTGTGGCTTCATCTGTTCCAATTGCCCATCGGGCATCATGGATTTTGACGAAACCTTTCTTGCCTCAATGTCTTCTTTCAGAATTACGACTTCCGGCTGTTCCACCGTTTTCAGCACAACACGCCGAGCATCTTCCTCTGCCACCACTCCATTGAGAAGGCGGCCATCGACCGTTTGCACCAGGACCATCTTGTATCCCTCCGGCACGTCGTAACTGGGATCCACGCTGTTCAACAGAATGTAATCCAGATTGGCCCGGTTCGAGCCAGTCAATTCCGGCCCAATTTTTCCACCCACACCATACATGATGTGACAGGATGCGCAGGTCTTTGCAAATACGGCACGCCCCCGTGATGCATCTGCTTGGGACATTGCCTTGGGGCTGCACATCGCCTTGTACTTTTTCATCAACTTGGCTCGATCAGCAGCCAATTCCTGAACCACACCGAAAACTTTCTCAAAACGTTTTCCGAGCAGCACATTGAGCGAGCGGGCAACATGGGCTGGGATATCTTCGCGAACGACTTTCCCCTCCTCGATGGCACTCAGCAACGCCTGTGCGTATCCCTTGCGAGTCGCAAGTGTTTCAATCACCGTACGACGCATGACCGTGTCCAGTTTTTCATAACGGCCCAACAACACCGAGGGTGCCGTCACATTCTCTATCGACGCATAGCCACGAATCGCATCCAAGCAAAGATCTGGATCGTCCAATAAGGATTCCAACGTCATGGAAACCTGCTCGTTCTTCTGCGTCAATAACAGGCGAAGGGCTGTACGCCGCGAACCCACCTCTGCGTCCTTGTCCTGGATAACCGCCAACGCACGTTGAACTGCCTTCTGATCACCAAAAATCTGAGACAACTGCAGAGACAACTCGCGTTCTTCTGCGTTCTGGCTCGTCGCGAGTTTTTGGCTCAGTTCCTTCCAGCCTGCAGGCGACGGAACACTGCGACGCCCCGCCAAACCACTCAACATCCCACGCATCAAAGAATTACGAACATTCGGATCATCCGTTGAATCAATGATTTTCACAAGCAGTACCAATGAATCGGACTCATCCGCTGCCGTGACTTGATCAGAACCACACAGGCTCCATGCTAACAAAACAACGAAAAGAAAATGCTTCATGGTTGGAACGCAGGCAAGCGTGACTTTTGAAGAACAGTAATTTTTGAAGAACACTTCCTGGCTGCCAGTTGGAACTGCGTGGACCAGCGACACAAGAAGGAATGTTGTGCCCTCAGGGCATTCTGTCCCATGCATCAACGCGCAGAACATTTGAGATATTTTACCATCGGGTGATCACTTAACACCCCCAGATTGTAGCCCGAAACCGCCCATTCATGCGGATTTCCATTCAGCCTTCTGAGGGAGAAATCGATAAGAAACGGAGCCGAGCGGAATCGCCAGTTTGTAACCCAACGATCGTAAAACCGTGGCTCTGTTGAAGACGACGATTCCTGCCCCCGAAACGGTGACCAAACGGCGGCATTGATTGCCCCGCAAACGCGGCACCCGTGAAACTCGTCTCCCAAAGTGTGTGAACATGATGCTTTGCCTGAACTGGCACCAACGAACGGAGCGTTCAAAGGCCCACTGACAGGAAAAGCAAGAGAACATGTGCGGATTACGCAACAAAATCTAACGGTGACGGTTATAGCGGAACGATAAGAACGAAAGATAAAGCCGGGGATCAATGCGCAAACGCATCGGCTTTCAGCGTGGTCCTACCCACTTCACGAGACCCATTCATGCGTCGGATTTTAGCAAAGCCCCACCTGATCATTGTCTCTGCCTTGATGACAATCGTCTTGGGTAGTTATGCGTACACACGCATCCCGGCGGACCTGCTGCCGCAGTTTGACACTCCAGCCGTTCAAATCGTCTGCTTCTATCCCGGCATGCCGCCGGAGGTGATGGAAAAGGACATCATGAGCCGTTTGCAGCGTTGGACTGCTCAATCGGTAGGCATTGAGCATCAGGAAGCCAAGGCAATGCAGGGCGTCTGTGTGGTCAAGGACTTCTTCACTGAGGGGATCAGCAACGCCGAAGCGATGGCGCAGGTATCGTCGTACGCGATGAGCGACATGTTCTACCTGCCGCCGGGCACCATTCCGCCCATGGTGATGCCATTCGATCCAACCGCGAGCGTCCCACTCTGTCTGGTCGTGGTCAGCAATCCCGAGATGAATGAACAGGAACTTTATGACATTGCTTACTATGAACTCCGCAACAAACTGCAGTCCATCAGTGGTGTGATTGCGCCTGCCGTGTATGGAGGAAAGCTGCGTCGGATCCTCGCCTACGTAGAGGCCGATAAGCTTGAGGCCTACGGCCTGACCCTGATGGATGTCCAAGAGTCGCTCCGCAAGCAGAACGTGCTGATTCCGGCGGGCAGCATCAAGATAGGTCGCCAGGATCTGCAGATTTTCACAAATGCCATCCCCGAAAGAATTGAGGAACTGAACAGCACCCCCATTCGCGTCATCGACGGGGTTCCGGTGCTGATGAGCGACGTGGGCGAGGTCAAGAATGCTTCGCAAATCCAGTCGAATATCGTTCGCATCAACGGCTCAAGGCAGGTCTACATTCCGATCTACCGGCAACCGGGTGCCAATACGATTGAAATCGTTGATCGCATCAATAAGCAACTTTCCACGATTCTGGTTCGCTTGAAGAACGAGCGAGCAGAAGACCCAAAGATGAAATCGTTGGTCCTCAGCGTTGCGATGGACCAATCCGTGGGGGTACGTTCATCAATCAAGAGTCTGCAATTAGCGGGTGCACTGGGTGCCCTGCTGGCCGGACTTGTGGTGCTGGTATTCCTGCGCAACTTTCGCCTCACTGCCATTGTGCTGGTCGCTATCCCAATCGCAATCATTGCAGCTTTTCTGGTGATGTTTGTCACGGGTGATTCGATCAATGCGATGACGCTTGGCGGTTTGGCGTTGGCAATCGGCATTCTTGTGGATCAATCGATCGTGGTGCTCGAGAACATTGTTCGACACGCACACATGGGTAAATCCCCGATGGATGCAGCAGCCGATGGGACTGCTGAAGTTCTCGGCCCCATCCTGGTCTCAACCTTGACATTTGCGGTCGTTTTCCTGCCAGTCATCTTTCTGTCAGGGCTAACTCGCTTTCTGTTCGCCCCGTTGGCGATTTCGGCAGTCGTAGCGATTTTCGCTTCCTTCCTGCTGTCCATCACCCTGGTCCCCGCGTACTGCGCCTACCTGCTTCCCAGGCAGGAAATCAAAGACGAGAACGACGCCGATCAAAACGGTGGCTGGTTCGGCAGTTTGCTGCGGAAGGCGATTGCGGCAAGATTGCTGGTGGTCGGTGCTTCAGTGGCCGCCTTTTTCATCGCAGTTTTGGTGACGATGCGTCAGGGGCAGGAACTGTTCCCTTCCGTTGATAGCGGACAGATCACCATGTACGTACGCTTGGCTTCGGGAACAAGAATCGAAGAGACCGAAAAGGTCCTGAAAGAGATCGAAGCGACGATCATTGAACAGATTGGCGAACCGGATCCGGCCTACGCGCTCGATCCGAACTCGCAGGAACATCCCGATTCAGCGCTGCAGTTGCTGATTTCCAATATCGGCGTCCTGATGGATTGGCCGGCGGCCTACACGCCCAACACAGGTCCGATGGACGCCTTCATGCTGCTCCAATTGAAAGATCGCGCATCAACGCGGGACGCTGATAGTTATGTCATTGACCTGCGCAAGACATTAGCAAAGAAGTTTCCAGATGTCGAAATCTCATACGATACAGGGGGAATGCTGACAGCCGCCCTGAACATGGGTGAACCCGCCCCAATTCACTTTCAGGTGCAATGCAGTGATCTGGAGAAGGCACAAAGGATCGCCACCATTATCCGGGACACCGCTGACAAGGTTCCGGGTGCAACTGACGTTCGGATTGCACAGCGGATTGATTATCCGGCACTGGAAGTTGAAATGGACCGGGAACTCGCTGCCCGCATGCAAATCACTCCCCAAGATGTGATGACCAATCTTGTCGCAGCGACGAACAGTACGATCAACTTCGAACCAACATTCTGGATCGACAAAAACAAGGGCAACCACTATTTCTTCGGAGTGCAATACCGCGAAGAAGACCTGAACAGCGAGAAGACGATCCGTGACATCCCCGTGATGGGAGGTGACCATGCGATGAGACGACTGGGCAGTGTTGCCAAAATCAAACACACCGAGGGCCCGGCAGTTGTCCATCATCGCAACATTTCGCGTGTCACCGATGTCTACGCAGGCGTCTTGCCCGGGTACGACGTTGGACGCGTCGTCACAGAAATCGAACGACGTCTGGAAGCCAACGACCGTCTGGGTGTGACACTCAGCACGGATGATCGTGGTCCCATCGCCAATCTGGGTGCCGAAGATTTCGCTGGAACCAGTTACCGCATGATGGGCGAGGTCAAGCTGATGCGTGATTCATTCTCGCAACTGACAATCGGCCTTATCATTGCCACGCTGTTGGTCTACCTCGTGATGGTCGTCCAATTCCGCAGTTTCACCGACCCACTGATCGTCTTGCTGTCGGTACCCCTTGCATACGTGGGGGTCGCGCTGCTGTTGTTCGTAACCAACACCCATTTGTCCGTCCCGGCTTTGATGGGGATCGTGATGATGATCGGTATTGTGGTTGAATATTCGATCGTCTTGGTGGATTTCGCCAATCGCCGCATGGACGAAGGAAAATCACCGACCGATGCCGTCATTGATGCCGCAAGAATCCGCCTTCGACCAATTTTGATGACCTCGTTAACCACCTGGCTTGCCCTGCTGCCGATGGCCATCGGTTTTGGTGGCAGTGGAACCAACGCACCTCTGGCACGAGCAATTATCGGAGGCGTGATCGGAGCCACCGTTCTGTCCTTGATTGTTGTGCCCTGCCTGTATGTTCTGATGAAACGCAATCCTGACGCCACGACCGATGCGTCAAACGTACCGACCGCGACCTGAAATTCCCATTTGGAAAAGTATTGAGATGAGTTCTATCATTCGACCTTCGTGTGTCACTCTGTTTGTCCTGCTATGGCTGTACCCCTTGGCAACAGTGCTGTGTGCTCAGGACACAGAACCAGAATCGATCCAACTGCCGATCACCCTCGAGGGTGACTTGCGAACAGAGTTGCGTGCCCGCGTGGAAGGCTATGTCGCGACCGTACACGGCGACATTGGTGACCGCGTGACCCGGGACCAGTTGCTGGTAACACTGGATGCACCCGAACTGGAAGTAACCGTCCTGCGACGGCAGCAGATGCTTCGTCAGGCGGAAGCCAACCTCAGCGTCAGCGAGGCCCACATTGAGACGGCCAAAGCGCAACTCAGCCAGGCACAGTCAGCCCGCCACGAACAACAGGCACTGCTGAATCTGAAAGTCAGCATCCGCGACCGTTACGCCACATTGGTAGACGGCGGCGCCGTACAGAGAGAAATGCTTGACGAAGCGGTCTTTAGCGTCAGTGCTGTCACGGCAGGCATGGCAAAAACCGAAGCGGACATTGCAGCCGCCCAGGCTAATGTCGGCAGTGCGGTCAACAAAGCTGCTTATGCGCAGTCGGGGATCGAAGTCGCAAAAGCCGAACTCAGCTATGCTGTTTCACAAGACCAACTCCGCCAGATCAAAGCCCCCTTCGATGGCATTATCACGGAACGCTCGGTTGATCCCGGTCAATTGGTCAGCCCCGGAAACGTCAACGGCAAACCGTTGCTGATCATTGAGCATGTGGACGTGATGCGAGGCGTGTTGACCGTGCCCGCTGGCGAAGCTGCCATGGTGCACTTGGGTGATCCTGTAACCCTGTTCGGTTTCCCCGCTGCCGATAAAATCATGGCTCCTGATGGTGGACCGCTGAAAATCAGCCGAATCAGCCAGACCTTGGACATGAAGACCCGTACGATGAGAGTCGAGATTGACCTGAAAAATGTTTTCAACCCGAAAAACGGACGTTATCAGTTATTGAGTGGGCAGTATGGATCAGCCAGAGTCACCACGCGATAGAAATTCGATCACCGAACAAGTCGTCGGCATACGGCATTACACGGACGTGCAAGGAGGCAACGGTGCCAGAAAAAACTCGAGCGAAACGCCGCCAATTTTGGCATCGCCGCAATCTGCTCATGTTGTGCCTGTTGCCGACGGTGGGCTGCGCAGTTTCGTCGACCGGCAAACAAACATTGTTCTCACGACTCGACCCCCGACCGGGTCCACGACAATCAGAGACCACGCCGGACGCAACCAAGTCGCAGCTGGCAGTTTTTAAAGATCGTTCCAAAAGCGATCTGCTGACTTTTAACGCTGCCGCGCAAGCTCAACTCAGACAAGTCAACGCTGAAATCCAACAGGACACAACCGCTCTGCCAAAGCTACAGGATACCGAGGATAGCGGCGAGTCGCCAAGCGATGCGTTGAAACGGCTTCCCGCAGGCGAGGTGGCAACCGAGGCGACGATCAGTGATGAAACCATCACCCTACCGGTCATCGAAACCGCACACGGTATCGAAACCAGTCAGGGAATTGATTTGGCTTCAGCGTTTGGTATGGCTGGCGGCAATGCATGGACAATTCAATTGGCACGGCAGAAGACGGTCGAAGCTCATGCCAATCTGCAACAAGCCCAGTCATTGTGGTTACCCACATTGCAGTTTGGCATTGGTTGGAACAACCACAGTGGTCGGATTCAGGCGACCGAGGGTGACGTCAGTGAAGTATCACGTGATTCCCTGTTCGTCGGCGGTGGGGCAACTCTGGGCACCGCTCCGGTTGCCGGTGGCAGCGGCGGTCCACTACGGTTAGTAGCAGACTTGGCGATCGTGGATGCGTACTTCAACCCGCAAATCGCAAACCGGCAATGGGCAGCCAGTCGAGCCGGTGTTTCCGTCGCGAAAAACGAGGCGTTGCTGGACGCCGGTCTGGCTTACGTAGATCTGTTGCAAGCAGCAGGACAAATAGCGGATACCGAAACCGCCATCGTTGACGTGCAGCAGTTGCTAAACCTGACCCAAACATTCGCGACAGCAGGCTCCGGCGCTCAGGCAGATGTCGATCGAGCCGCTGCGGCAAAAGCACGTATGGAACAGAAGCTTCACAATGCCCGGCGACTGTTCCGCACACGCTCCGCGAACCTGGCTCGCCGGCTTCGTCTTGACCCACGGTTCGAATTGCACCCTGCCGACCAGGTGATCGTACCACTTGAGCTACTGTCTGAAAGCAGCAACCAAGAAACACTGATCCAGACAGCACTTTCACGCCGGCCCGAAGTCAACGAACTGGACCACGAAATTGCCGGTCTCTGTCTTGAAGTCCAGAAAGAGCAGGCCTCACCATGGATTCCACTGGTGGCTCTGACCAGCAGTGCGGGCAGTTTCGGGGGTGGCAACGGATCCCAGATCGCGAACCAGGCCGGAAGAGCTGACGTCGATTTACAGGCACTGTGGCAACTCGACAGCCTTGGACTGGGCGTTACCGCAAAAAGAAAACGGGCTGGCAGTCGCCTGAGCCAACGAAGAACTGAACTATCTGATTTTCGTGATCAAATCACGGCGGACGTGGTTTCCGAACATGAAAATGTAATGAACTATCGCCTGCAGATAGATGCGGCCCACGAATCGTTGGCGATGGCAGAAGCGAGCTATGATCGCAACCTGCTGCGTGTACGTGCGGATGAAGGCTTGCCGATCGAACTGCTGCAAGCCATCCACGCCCGAGCATCAAGCCTCGAGGATCGTACCGCTGCTGTAGCCGATTACAACCGGTCGCAATTACGTTTGCTGCACGCCACCGGCCAAATCGGCCGTTAACCGGTCACAAGCAGACCGCCGAAGCGATCACCGTCACCTGCTAACAGCGATCCTGTGGCTTGTTCAGGCTAAGATTTTAAAATCTCGGTCAAGTCACTCGTGCTGTCAGCGAACACATCTTGCTGTGCGCCAACGCAATGCAGCATCGTCAATAACAGATTCGACATCGGAATCTTTTCGTCGAATCGCAAGTACTGACCATGGTGTAGCCCCAATTCTCCACCACCAGCCAGTACCAACGGATAATCTCTGTTGTTATGCGTCGTGCTGTTGCTGCTGCCATAGAGCACGACGGAGTTATCCAACAGCGAGCCATTTCCTTCGTCCGACGCGGACATGCGGTCCAGGAAATAGGACAACTGTTCGGCCATGAAGCGATCCCAGCGACCGAGTGCCTCTGCACCTTCAGGTTTGTTCCAATCATGGGCAAGCGTGTGAAGAGAGGCCTTGAAACCCTCCAGTTGAGGAAACTTGGCAGCCTTGGATGAACAGTCTGCCATGTTCGTGATCTGATAGGTAGCCACTCTGGTTGAATCTGTTCGGAAGGACAGATAGACAAGGTCGTACATGGTGCGAATGAAGTTCCGAGGAGCCTCATCGTCTGCCTCCAGATGTAGCATTTCGCGATCCTGATCGTGAAGCTCGGGGCGTGGTATTTCAAGCCACTGCTGAGAGCGCTGAACGCCTTTTTCGATTTCCTCAACCGACGCGAGGTACTCATCCAACTTTTCACGATCGTGATTACCCAGACGTCTCCGCAAGGATTTGGAATCTTCTAAAACACGGTCCAGCATTCCTGCTGCACTTTTGAGTTGCCGTTGCTTGCGAAGCGTATTGAGATCACCCGCACCAAAGAACCGATCAAAAATTTGCTGAGGCTGGTTTAAGGCAGGAAGCGGACGGCCCTTGAGATCATAGGACATGGTGCTGGAACGAGTCGGTTCCCCAACCCCTCCATCGGTCGACAGCACCAACGATGAAAAACGCGTTTGCTCCGCTGCTGCCGCCGCAGCCACCTGGTCGACTGAAACAGTATTTTGCAACATCTTGTTATTGAGATACGCCCCCGTCAGAAAGGTATCCCCCGTATCGTGGGCACCCATCCGACGACCATTAGGATGCGACAATCCCCCAAGAATACTTAAGTCATTGCGGTGCTTTTCCAGCGGTCGCAGCGTCTCGGTGAACTGAAAATCCTTCCCTTCGCCGCTGGGAAACCACCTCCAGTTGGCTTGATCGCTGTCCTCTTTGGGAAGCCCAACGCCAAAGCCGAAATAGAACGAACACAACCTCTTTGCGATGGAACTATTATCAGCCGAAGCGTGAGCCGAACGACTCATGCAGTCCAACCATGGCAAACCCAATGAGGCACCGGTGCCTCGGAGAAATGTCCGCCGATTCAGATGCCAGGATTTACCCGCCATAATTTTCTCTGCCTCGCTCGCCTGATGAAAACACCTGAGGATGTACCGCTATTTTGTCTTGAAGGGTGCGCTAAGGACGAGATGGGTAATCAAATCCCGCAACTGATAATTATCTGCCTTGAACGCTGATGTCAAATCCGAAACTGTATCCCGGTCTGTCAACTGAACCGGTCGCCCAAGGGCATAAGTCAGCATATGAACCACGAGTGAGCGCGAAAAATCATCTGTTCGTTGCTCTAAAAGATGACGTTTCAAACTCTCCACGCTCGTCAGTTCGATTCCGCCAGGCAGCCTATTCACAGCCTGTGCGGGTATTTCCTGCCCATCCTGGGCAGGCTCCGATCCTTCCCGCCACAAACCCACCGCATCGTAGTTCTCGAGTGCAATTCCCCAAGGATCAAGATTCTGGTGACAATTTGCACAAGCAGCCTTTTTGCGGTGAATCTCCAACTGATCCCGAATCGATCGTTCACGAAATTTGGGATCCGCTTCCTCAAGCGATGGCACATCGGGAGGCGGAGGTGCTGGTGGATCATTGAGTAAACGATCACGGATCCAAACCGCCCTGCGGATCGGATGTGAATCGGAACCAGTAGAATTCCCGAGCAGAATACTGCCCTGCCCCAACAGTCCGCCACGATGGTGCTCCGGCAGGTGTTTTACTGGACGCATGCCGTTACCCACCACATTTGGCACACCATAGTGACGAGCCAGCCGTTCGTTCAGCATGACAAAGTCTGAATCAAGAAACTGTAAGGCACTCAGATTGTCAGCCAGAATCGTGGAGAAGAAAGTCTGCGTCTCCAACCGCAACGCCTGCTTCAGTTGCTCGTCAACTTCCGGGTACCGCTTGGGATCGACTGCGACACTTTCCAATCTATCCAACTGCAGCCACTGGTTCGTGAACTGTTCAACAAATCTTGATGCACGTGAATCGGACAACATGCGATCCACTTCAGCTGCCAGAATCCCATCTTCCAGCAACTCACCACTGGCAGCGAATTTCAGCAACTTTTCATCCGGCATCGTGCTCCATAAAAAGTAAGAAAGTCGTGACGCCATCTCCCAGCCATTGATTGATCTCCGTTCATCGCTGGCCGGTTCCATCAAGTACAGGAACTCTGGCTGGATCAGCACCAATGCCAAGGTCTCCTGCAACGCTTCAGACTGCGACGGAAAATCGGGGCGGATCAAATCGTAATGCTCAATGAAACGCTGCAACTCATCCAATTCAACCGGCCGACGAAAGGCACGTGTCATGAAACGGGACAGTACTTCTTTGACGTAGGCAGCCTCATTGTCATCCTGAAGCAATGATTCGAAAAGAATCTCGCGATGTGTCGCAGGAGGCCACTGATCAAAGATGGGACCTTCGAAACTAACCGATAGAATCAACAGTTTGGGCAGGTGCGGTTCATCGGGATAAAACTTCTGCTTCTTCTCGTCTTTCTGTTCCTGTGGCAAGTTGGAACCATCGTCATAGACATTGCGGACACGAACCACCAACCCGGGATACTTTCCCTGCCCCCGCACAGGCAGAGGAAAATCTTCCAGGCGACCACGAAATTCGAATACCTGCTCTTCTGACTGTGAGACTTCGACCAATTCAAATTCTTTGACCAGTATCTGCGTGTCCGGACAATATCCCACTGAAACTTCCAGCAAAGGAAAACCAATGTTCGGCAGCAATTCGGCAGACAATTTCACCCGCACCAGGAACTCTCCGCTGTCTGGATAATCTTTCATCTTGGCCAGAAATTCCTGTTGGCGTCCCAGTCGATTCGACTTCACCGCCTTGCTGATCCATTTATCATTCCGACTTTCCGCGAACTCGTGTTTAAAAACCTGGGGAGCCTCTCCGAATTCCAACACTCGCTCCATCACCTTACGGGCTGTGTCGAGATAGCATTCGAGTTGAAAGGCTGACATACGCAGCGAACGCCCATCATTAGTAAATCCATCTAACGAGACCGCATCAGGTGGCAGATCACGCACATAATCCATATCAACGCCCAGCAAATCCCGCAGGGTGTTCTGGTACTGCTGGCGATTCAGTTTTCGCAGGACAACCCGTCCATCCGTGCGTCGCTGAGCGTCAATCGCTTCGTTGACTTTGGCCGAAACCCAATCTGTCAACATTCTGGTTTCCCTGACTGTCATGACAGACGATTCATCGGGGGGCATTTTTCCCGCCGACACCGCGTTGAGGACTTCGTGCCAGACCTCGGCCACTGCCTGGTCACCCGTGACATTCCGGGACAAACCGTCCAGTTGAAGTCCCCCTTCCTGCGTCTCCTGCCCATGGCATTCAAAACAGTGCGCACGCAGAATGGGCAGCACATCCCGGTTGAATTCCAACTCCGGCCCCGATTCTTTGGCTGAAACTGGATTGAGACCCACCGCCGGTAGACAACCAAGCCCAATCCACAACAAGGACTTTGCGATCAAGGGTGTAGAGTAACGCAACATAGAGGCAGGGGGTGGAGAGGCAAAACGTCGATGGCCAAACACGATCGACAGGCGGGATCTTGAGTATACCTCAAACAGGGTCGTTCCAAAAATGCGATGCGGCACAGGTATTCAGCCTCAATGGGCAACCCGTTGGACTCGCTCAGCCTTTCCGAGGCACTTGAAGGCAATACAGGTGCTTTTCGCCTCGAATGAAAACCCTGCCCTGTTCAGGTACGGGCGAACCGATTACCGGCTCATCAAATTCATTCTCGGACAACAGTTTGAACTTGTCATCCTTGACACTTGCAATGAAAAGCGTGCCGTCTTCTCGTGGTGCATAGAGATAACCATTGGCGATCATCGGTGACGCATAGTAAGAACTGCGTCCCTTGGGCAGTACGTCGCTCCAAATCGTCTTCCCTGTAGCAGGATCAATACATTCAACTTCACCACGGTCACGGACCAGATAGACACGCCCCTGATAAGCCACAGGGCTTGGAACAAACGTTGAGATATCATCACGTTGCCAGACATGATTCGTCGCCGTCACATCGTCAGTCCCATCAAGTCGCACGCCAAACAGCAACGGCAGTTTTCGGTCGTTCCGGCCATAGGCAATGACAGCCATGTCATCAACGATTACAGGCATCGCGATCGCTGGCCACAGTTTGTTGCCATCAGGATTGAACCCGCCACAGGACCACAGCACTTTTCCGTCCGCAGCATCATGGACTGTCACGTGTTCGGCTCCCCAAACAAGCAACGCTTGCTTGCCATCATGCTGGACCACCAAGGGTGACGTATAACCATGATCACATTCAACGGGAGTCTCATAATTACGGGCAACCTTCCAGGCCATTTCACCACTTTCTTTATCGAACGCGGCCAACCAAGATTCACCTTTGTGCATTCGTGTAATGACGGCGTGACGGTCGGTCAAAACTGGCGACGTCCCGTGATCCCAGAACAACGTGTCTTTCCCGAATCGTTCCACGATGTTCGTCTGCCACCGGACCTTGCCATCAGGCTCGACGGCAGAAAATGTCCCACTCTTGAAATAAACAAAAACGGCATCTCCATCACTGACCGGCGAGGCATTGCTGCCGGAACCATTGCGGTGTTTTCCCTTGACTTCAGGCCCGAATGCGGTCGTCCATTTAACGTCTCCCTTCCAATCAATCGCCAGCAACGCATCATTTCCATCCTGCGGAGCGGTCAGATAAATCGTTTCGTCCACCACAATTGGTGTGGAACACCCTTTGCCAGGCAACGGCGTTTTCCAACGAAGCGTCTCCGCACTGACTTCGCTCGGGTAGTTGCCTTCCCCAATACTGCCGCTGTCATCAGGCCCACGCCAACTTGGCCAATCCGCCTGGGCGGGGACTGAGATGGCAGCAAAGATGAAACACAAAACGATCTTGTACTGGTGCATGCAAAACCTATCAGGTCAAACGTTCAAAGAAACTGTTGGCAAGTCTGCAAGTGTATCGATCAACAAACCACGCCTGAAAAACAATCACGCACGACTAAAAATGGCGTCATTCAGAACGCCGGTGCTGTCGGCAAACGAATCCGACTGAATCCCCATTGAACGCATAATGCTCAGGTACAAATTGGACATCCGAGTCTCACCATCTCGCCAGTACTTGCCGTGTTTCAGCCCCATGTTGGTTCCACCGGCCACAAGCGTCGGCAGGTTCTTGGACCAGTGCGTTGTACTGGCACCGCTGCCGTAGAGAACGATGGTATTGTCCAGCAGCGTTCCATCAGCATCCCGATACTGTTGCAGACTTTCCATGAAACCTGCCAACTGCTGGCTCAGGAACAGATCGTATTTGGCGAAATTGAGTTGTCCATCCTTGTCACCAGCATGCGACAGTTGATGGTGTGTTCTGCTCAACCCCAACTTAAGTGGAAACGCATCGCTGATTCCCATTCCGTCTTCTCGGTTCAGCATGAAGGCAACGCTGCGGGTAATATCGGCATCGAAAGCAAGCGAAATCAGATCGAACATATTGCGATAGTATTCGCGCGGATCGTCTTCTGAATTGACATCGAGGTTCAAATGGGAATGATCCTGTTGTTTGATCGGAATGTCGATCCATTTATCAGACGCGATCAGACGCGATTCAATTTCATTCAGCGAAGCAAGGTACTGGTCCATTTTCCTGCGATCCGCCTGCCCCAGTTGCTGATTGAACGTCCGCGAACTCTCCAGAACGGCATCGACCAGTTTGATTCTTGCACGCAGCTTTTCTCGCTGCGTCTGCAACGACGCCTGATCAACCCGAAACAGTCGATCAAAGACTCTGCGGGGATTGTTCTCAGCAGGAAGAGGACGTCCCTGCATGTCATAGGAAATGGTCCCGGTGCGTGATAGAAATCCAACACCGGCATCAATCGACAGCACCAATGAGGGTTGACGACAATGCTGTTTGGTGTGCTGCGCGACGATCTGATCCAGACCAACTGTGTTGTAAGTTTCCCGTGTCGAGTCGTGCAGTGGAGCTCCGGTCAGCCACATGTCAGAACAGGTATGCGGATCAGCCTTGACCCCATTCTCATGATACAAGCCACCCATGAAACTGAGATGTTCTCGAAAAGGACTGAGCGGAACGGTCGATTCACCAAAGACGAAACTCCCTTGTTCTTCACGAGTTGGAAACCAACTCCACTGGTCGATGCCGTGCGAATTTTTCGGCAGCGACATTCCGTTCGCCGTGTAAATCGCACAAAACCGTTTGGGCGGGTTGTCGTTGACTTCACTGCCCATCGCCTCAAGAGGCGGCAACGCGAGTGCGGCGCCTGCAATTCCTTTCAGAACCGCACGCCGCTCGATTTTTGGTGAGTGGAACAAAACCGTTCCTTTCAATGGTGGGAAGAGAATTTGCTTCCCGTGGGCTACGGTTACTTTTTTAGAAACAAATCACTCGTGACGACCAACCGAATCATATCCTGCATTCGATAGCCGCCAGACTTCAATTCTAGACTGTGTTGTCGCAAAAGGCGATCATCATTGTAGGTCAGGCTGCGACCAATGGCGTAAATTGCCAGATTCCTGAGAACACTGTAGGCGATACTGTCCATTCGGTCCTGAGCCAGATAATCTCGTAAATCCTTTAGGTTATTTACTTCATGACCATCCGGCAAACGGGACGCAGCATCGATCTGATCATTCAGAAACAGACCTCCCGCACCATATTGCTCAAATGCCAAGCCCCAAGGATCAATGCCCTCATGACACTTGGCACAGGCCTTCACATTGCGATGCTGCTGCAATCGTTCCCGAAGACTGAGACCACGATCGTCCTTCAGTTCAGGTACATTAGGTGGAGGATCTGCTGGAGGCTCGGCAATGATTTTCCTGGCAAACCACGCTCCACGCTTGACCGGATTGGCCTCGCTTCCATCCGATAGCCCAGCCAGAATCGCCGCCTGCGACAAGAGTCCACCCAGATGCGGTTGATCGTGAACGACCGGCACGAATTCGAATCCGCTTTCCGTCCGATCGCCCAAGCCGTAATAACTGGCAACCGTTTCGTTAACCACCACAAAGGATGATCGGATCAGATTTTCAGCCGGCAAATTCTGTTTGATCAAATATTCAACGAACCTTGCCGGTTCCTGGCGCAGCTGGCGTTTCACCGCCATCGTCAGCTGTGGGTGTCGTTTTCGATTGGTTTCAACCACATCGAACTTGTCGATGCTCAACCACTGTTCGACAAATCGGTCCGCGAACTCCCTGAAACGGGGGTGTTGGATCATGCGTTCGACTTCGGCATCCAGATTCGCAGTCAGTTCCCTTGAATGGGCCAAGTGAACAAGGCGTTCATCGGGTGGGCCATTCCACAAAAAGTAGGAAAGTTTGGATGCCAATTCCAACGGTTCGAGTTCCTCCGACTGGGGTCCGGCACTCTGCTCAACAATGAAAAGAAATGGCGGTGAAGTGAGAACAACCACCAAGGTTTCCTTGATGCTGTTTGGGAAGTCGCTGTCCGCGTCGTAGAAGGATTGCCACAGCTGCAACAATCGCTGCAGTTCACTCGCCGTCACGGGACGTCGAAAGGCCCTGCCCGCAAATGCCCGAATGATCTCTTCCGCATAGACCTGACGATTGTCCTGATTCACGCTTGGGATAAATATCTGTCGATGCGACTCAGGTGGCCATGCATCGTAAAGTGGCCCCTCGAACTCAACCGAACCGAGCCATAGTCGCGGCATGTCACGACCATCGGTATATTCACTGCGAACGGTTATTTCGCGAACTCCAGCAAGGTAGTTGTCGTTACCTTTTTCGACAAACGGTCGCGGATAATTGTTGATGGCCCCTTCGAGCACGTACTGCTGAAACTCTGTACTGGAAACCTGAACTGGACCCTGCACGAGACGACAAGTGTGCCCACAATCACGACGCAATCCCATGTAAACACCAAGCGTGGGACTTCGCCGCTCGAAGACAGAAAACTCTTCAGCCACGGGATGCTCGGGATCTAAACGGGTCACAACCATTCGGTCAAGCGAATCTATCTTGCCTCCTCCGTTCAACCTGACTTCATGCTCGCCTTGAGACAGTCGAAGTGCCAGGAAAGCGGTATCCTTTTCTTTCCACTGCGACGCAAACTCCCGTTCGCCAACTTTGAGTTCCAATCGTTTTGGCCCCTCCATCGAGGGCGGACTGGCAAACTCTCGGCCAGGTTCAATCAAAGCCTGCAACTCTGCCGATTCCAATGCGCGTCGATAAAAACGCACGTCGTCAATCTGCCCCTTGAACAACTTCGAACCCTGAATGCGCCCAATGTGCAAATCGACCGCAGGGTTATCCAGAACGGTCGCCGCCACGGTTCCGGTCGCCACTCGGTATCCGTTCACATACAGATGTGTTTGATTCTCGCCACGTCGCACGACAGCCGCGACATGCTGCCATTTATTCACGCGGATCACACCGGGGCGTGAAGCGACAGTGCCATTCGATTTATTTGCCGGGTTGACGGTCTCGATCCGCAACACTCCCTGGTTATTCGGCATGTCGAAATACCATCCATGAACCCAACCATAACGTCCCAAACAAACGATGCCCCCCTGCCGTAACTGGGTGGGTTTAATCCAGGCAGCAATCGTGAAGTCACCCTCGCCGACATTCATGGCCGAAGTTCTGGGGATCACCACGGCATCATCAGATCCATCCAAAACAATCGCTTTGCCTGTCTTTCCGATGGGCGAATCAACCAGTTGTGTTCCGCCAATTAATTCACCGGACAAATCACCCGAACTGGACATTCCGGAAGACTCACCGTCAAAAGACCAATGACCCACCAAACCCTGGTCCAGTTTGGATGAATCCGGAGGCTGATCGATTTTTTCTGCCAGTTGGGGATGCACATCAACCTGATAGATACCTGATTTCTGAATTTGCAAACCTTTCTTATCCCCGCTGATCCGGTATTCAATTTGCTCCAAGCCATCGCCCCTCTTTACCGGTTTGATTCCCTTTCCGAACAGCAGCAACCCATCCTCGTATTTCGCCGCTTTGACCCGAATACGAAACCGACCCTGTTCGGGCAATTCACGCAATGCGATTTTAAAATTTGCCTTGGGGCCATACGTACTGGATTCGCGAAAAATCTCAGTCGTGGGAATGGATGGCCTCAACAGGAGTCCATCAGGAACAGTTTGGTAGGCATCGCCTTTTGGGTAACCTCGATCACCCCTCATGCACGCGAACACGGAATGGTAAATACTGCTGTAATCTCGCCAACCACGAACGGTACCATTCCCGTTGTACCCTTCATGGAACCTGTACTGCGTTTGCATGCGAAATGGCTTGAACTCGAACGGCTTTTGCGGTGTCAACTCAGTAATTAAAAAATCCTGATTGGGCAGCAAATGACTGTTAGCGCCCAAAATCAGCGATTCACCGAACGGTGCCGAATTGATCGCCTTGCCAAGGTCCATGCGAAAGTTCTGGATGGAAGGCTGCACCGATTCATCGACCAGACAGGCTTCGATCGCTTTTTCCGCGATGCTGAACCACTCCTCAACCTGCAAGGGTGACGTCAGCAGTGTGCTGGCGTCGTTGCTGAAACCATTTCTGGAAACCCCATCGGGCGGTAACACTGCTGCAAAATCTTCTTCCAGCCCCAAAAGTTCGCGGAGTGTATTGCGGTATTGCTGGACCGTCAGACGTCGAACGGATCCGTTGACGGCCCGTTTTCTGGACCGCCCCTCGTTCAAGGCATGGCCGATCCACTGAGTCATCACCTGAAGTTCCACTTTGGACGGTTGCAATTCGTCTTCGGGTGGCATCTCTCCATCAACAATCTTGTCCAACACCTCTTCCCAAATCTTCAGCATCGACTCGGCGAGCTGACCGTCGAATTGATCGACGCGGATGCCAGACTCACGCTCTTGCTCATTATGGCATCGCAAGCAGTATTTTGTCAGAAACGGCTTCGCAGCTTTGGCGAATGGCACCATGGCCGGTGCGGCTCGCTGATCGCCGTTCTGGTCATCGCCATCCGCTTGAGCAAAGGCAAGGCGATCACTCAAAACAACAGTCAGCAGCAGACAAGCGGCAAGCAGTCCGAAACGCGGAACACGACAAAAAACGGATCCGAACATCAAGCAACATCAGACGGTGAGGGACCAAGGCGGGACCAGTGATCAAACTGATACTGATGAATTGATACTAAAAACTGGCACTGATGAACGCCGGGACACCGAAAGTGTTGGCTGTCCATGGCTTCAGCAGCAAGTATAACCGAACCATCGGTCATGCGGTTTTTTTATCGAATCCTGCCTCAGAAATCGCAAGACAGATGAACGAACCTCACGGTCCCCAAGCAATTCACCCGTCCGCCATGGGATGACGATAGAATCATCTACCGGCGACAAGTTTTGGCTCGAATCCATGGTCTCCATGGATCCTACAAATTCGATTGTCCGGAGATCACGAATCATCATGCCAGTCTCAAGAAGAAACATTCTGTCAGCATTCGCTCTCGGCCTATTGGCGAACACAACCAAAGCCCGGGCCTTTGCCCCGCCGGTTCCAACCAGCCCGTTCCGCGCTACCGATGGTGACGATGCAGCACAAACAGATTGGGCCAGCAAACTCACGATCACCGTCGGCCGCCAACAGGCGGACATCATCGGGCAAGATGACAAAGCGATTCAGGCTGCCGTGGATTACGTCTCTCGCTTGGGTGCCGGGACTGTAAGCATCGGCCCGGGCACCTATCGATTGCGCAATGCCATTCACCTGCCATCCGGGATTCGGATTTCTGGCAGCGGTGCTGATTGCGTACTCACAAAGATTGACTCGGAACAAGTCACATTAGCGGCAGATTCTGACTGGTACGACCAAGAAATCACGCTTTCAAACGCCGCCGACTTCAGAGTAGGTGATGGCGTGACCCTGAGAGCAAACAACCCTCACAACGGTGGAGATCAAGTCATCAAACGGACACTGATTGCCCGCTCGGGCAATCGATTCAAATTGAATGACGGCCTGCGAAAAAACCTGTGGGTCAGCGAAAAACCAACCTGTGCTTCACTGTTTCCATTGCTGACCAGTGAAAACTGTTCCGACGTTGTCATCGAGAATCTTTGCCTCGATGGAAACATTGAAAACAATGCCAACCTCAACGGGAATTACGGAGGCAACATTTTCCTGCAGGACTGCAATCGGTTCACGATCCAAAACATTGAATCACGCAACTACAACGGTGACGGCATCAGCTTTCAGATCTGCCATGACATCCGTGTTGAAAACTGCCACATTCATGGTAACCATGGAAATGGTCTGCATCCGGGGTCCGGGTCACAGCGTCCCATCATGCGTGGCAACCAACTGGAACGAAACAACATCGGCCTCTTCTGGTGTTGGGGAGTAAAACATGGTTTGGCTGAAAAGAACCGCATGCGTGACAATCGTTCTCAAGGGATGTCGATCGGTCATAATGACACAGACAATGTGATGCGTGGCAACGAGATCGTCAGAAGCGGAAAATCCGGTGTGCTATTCCGCAATGACACCCGCGGCAATGATTTCTGGGCCAATCGAAATGTGCTCGATAACAATCGGATCATCGACAGCGGCCAAGACGATGGAATTGCGGTGGACATTCTTGGTAACACCAAGGATACCGTCATTACCAACAATACGATTCGTGAAACGCGAGGCCCGGGTAATCGCACCGGCATCCGCGTTGACAAGGCAGTGGAACGCCTCACGCTGCGTGAAAACCGAATCGAAGGATTTGCTCATCAGATCAGCGACAGCCGAACGCCCTGAATCGTGGATTCCCACTAAAGAATGGTGGCCGTCAAAAACCAGATTCAGATTGGCATCCAAACACATCCACAGAGTCGCCACGATCCCAAACATCTCCGCAGCCTCGGAGGCACCCCGCAACGGGGCAACCGCCTTTCCTTAAGACAGCCGCGAACAAAGTAACCGCCAAGTAAGATCAGGTAACCGCCAAGTAAGACCAGGTAAAAATCACCACTCGCCTGACTATACAAAGCGATGTTGATGGGCCAGCCAGCCAGCCAGCGTCGACTGCTAACCTCGACAGGCTGACGGAGCGTCGCCCTTCTGATCAGAAAACAGCGGCAGAACGACGCTGACAGATCTCCTGCTATTGGTTCGCCGATCGTGTCAAAACCCACAGCTTCCGCGCGGGATCCTCTCTACAGCGATTCTCTCAATCGAGAGCGGCGTTTTTCGCCGACACGACGAAGACTCTAGCCTCAACGCCAAAACAGCCACCAATCCCTACCTCAAGAGATACAGTTACGCCCGGAAAACTGGTCTTGGCCGAAATCGGCAATTCAGGGACCATACCGCACCGCTTACTCAATTTCGCCTGTGGAGACGCTTTGTCATGACGACGAAGAACATACTGTGCATTAAATGGGGTTCGAAGTACTGCGCCGCCTATGTGAATCGCTTGTATGAGGGGGTCCGCGAGCACATCACGGGGCCGCTGCGTTTTGTCTGTTTGACCGACGATCCTTCAGGGCTTTGCGACGAAATTGAGGCGTTGCCACTGCCGGTAACGCCATTCGACGAGGCCGAGTTTGATCGTCGTCCCGGTGGATCAACATGGCGCAAGGTTGGTTTATTTCAACCTGGGTTGGCCAATTTGGAAGGCGATACGCTGTTTCTTGATCTCGATATTGTCATCACGGGTTCGATCGACGATTTCTTTACCTTCGCCCCCGAACGATTCTGCGTGATTCAAGATTGGCTCGAGAAGCGACGCGCGAGATATCTTCCGGGAAGGGATGGGCGTGTTGGGAATACATCGATCTTCCGCTTCAACCCTGAAAAGCACCAGTACGTGTACTCGCACTTTGCCGAGAACGAAGCATCGACGCTCGAGAATTTCCGAATCGAGCAGCAGTTTGTCAGCAACACACTACGCGACGATTTGGAATTCTGGCCTGAAAAATGGGTTCGCAGTTTCAAACGAAGTTGCCGGCCAACCTTCCCGTTCAATCTGATCCGGGAGCCAAAGGAACCCGCTGAAATGCGGATTCTCGTTTTCCATGGTTATCCATTGCCGGATCAGGCAATCGCGGGTTACCGCGGGGGACTGTTGAAGTCGACATTGCCCGCACCATGGATCAAAAACTACTGGCGGGCAATCGACGAAGCCGCGTGACCAGACATTGAGCTCGGCAGATTGCGATTCGGAACAAGCCTCACGGAACACGCTCATTTGCGTCGGGCGTGACCCACCAGTCCGTTTGCGAACCAATCTGCAATGCATCAGTCTCAGACTGCAACTTGGATGATCCAACTTTCCCCAACAGAGAAAATCACTCGCTAGTCTTTTTTTCCCGCGAAAGTGCTAGTTTTTTTTGCCGCGAAAGTGCGGAGCGTTGCTGACCGGCAACCATTTCTGCAGCTGTTCTTTATCCTCAGAATAGCGAGCATCCGAAGCCAAGTTCCGCCACTGGTTGGGGTCGTTCTTCATATCGTAAAGTTCTTCTCCACCGTCGGCGTAGCGGATGTAATGAAACCGTTCACCTCGAATGGCATGATTGGTCCCATGCCAATGGGGCGAGTGTGTAATGATGGCTGGATAAGGCCATCGGGCATCTGGCTGATCCACCAACGGCTTCAAACTGCGCCCGTCCAGCAGCGGGTTTTCTGGCAGGCCACCTAGCTCGATCAAGGTTGGGTACAGATCGACCAGACTCACCGGGCGATGGCAACGTCCCGGCTCTGAACCAGGCGTCCGAATCACCAAGGGTGTTCGACTTGTGATCTGCCACAAGGCGGACTTGGCAAACTTCTTCTGTCCAACGTCGTATCCGTGATCTCCCCATAAAACGACGACTGTATTGTCCCGATATCGGCTATTGTCGAGTGCATCAAGAACATGACCCACGCACGCATCGGCGAACGATATCGAAGCAAGGCGTGCACGCACAGCATTGCGCAACTGCCCACTTTCACGAATGATGCCCAGACTTTGCTCTGCCATCCTACGACCGATGGGTGGGATATCATCCAGATCATTCTCAAGGTACGCAGGCAACTCCACTGACTCCAGTGGATGCTGATCAAAAAATTTCTCAGGAACGTACCAGGGAAGGTGAGGGTGATAAATCCCGCAGGCAAGAAAGAAAGGTTTGTCATGCTGCTGTCCGAGATAACTCGCAGCAAGATCTGCTGTCTTCCAATCATTGGTCTGTTCGTCAGGCTGCGAAATTGGCCCCCAATCAATCAACCTCGCCAGAATCGGATTCGAGAACTGCTCTCGCATGCCGTGCAAGTAACGTTGATCAACAGGCGGAAAGGGAGTCCCCATGCTGGTTGAATACTGATGATCCCACGCCTTTGGATCAGAGAATTTTCCCCGGGGCATGTGATAGATTTTTCCACCGGTCCACGCTTCATAACCGTGCTGACGAAAATACTGGGGAATGGTGATCCAGTCGCGATACATGGGAATATCCCTGAACCACGTCAAGTTGCCGTAGATCCCTGTCGTCGATGGTCGAAGTCCCGTCATCACGGAAGTGCGAGACGGACTACATAAAGGCGCCGCGCAATAGGCTTGTTCAAATAAAACGCCCTGACTTGCGAGCCGGTCAATGTTCGGCGTCGAGGCCTGGGGGTGCCCCCCCAGACATCCCGTCCAATCATTCAGATCATCCACGGCCAGGAACAGGACATTAGGACGCCCCAACTCAGATGCTGCTCCGCGAAACTCAGCGGCCTGCCCATCTGTACCCTGACCGACTGTACCCTGACCGACTGTACCCTGACCGACTGCTGGACCTGACACACCAAAAGCTGTCACACAAATCAACCAGACGAGAAAGTTTTTCATCGATACATCCACCAGCACTTGAGGAAAGATCGGGACAATGGCAAGTACCGAAACAACGGTCCACCTTGATGAGACGTGAGACGTGATCAGCGATTGGCTGTGGCGGGGTTTTCAAACCAGATCACTCCCCAGCCACCATTCTCCTCGGTCGTGACGAGATCATCATCACCGTCGCCATCGATATCACCCACCCAGCCATTGTCCATCTTCTTTCGATTTTGTGCGCCAGGAATCTCGATCGGTGCCGCCAACCAGCTCGCTGAGTCAAGCGGATTTCCCGTGCAAGAGACCATCCAAAGATCGCCCTGCTTTGGAATCACAACGATTGTCGGGGTCTGATCTTTTCCGTCTGGTTTCAGTACAGCAACGCCTTTGGGGAAGTTTCCGCAGGGCTGATCGATCAGGATCTGCTTGAACTTCGGTGTCCCTTCTCGATTCGTCCGAATCAACAAGATCAACTGCTTTGCCATCTCACCCTTGTTGCCCCCGGCGATGACAACATCATCGATCCCGTCCCCCGAGACATCGGTGACCACCGTGAACATCGGTTCGGAATGCGAATGCAGTGCATGCCTCTGCCACGGGTCCATTGCCATACCTGATCCGGGGTTTTCATACCAACACGTCCCCACGCCACGATCCGGCACAATCAGGTCAAGATCACCATCACGGTCAAGATCGCGAAGAATGCAGTTCATGGGCCAACGGTTTCTACCGATCACATACTTTTTCCAGTTCGCTGCTTCGTGCTTGCCGACCTTCGGTTGTCGATACCATTCTTGGGCTCCGACAATCAAATCCATCAAACCATCACCATCGATGTCTGCGACAGTCGGCACACGACGTTCTGATTTGAACAGGATCATTTTTTTCCATTGTGCCGAATCACGCACAACCTCGACGCCGGGGTTAAAGAAAACCCAACCTCCGTTGGCGATGTAATCAACGTCACCGTCCCCATCAAGATCACCAATTCCGGAATCCTCACACGGTCCATGCTGGAATTGGATAAAATCATTCCAGGGTTGACGCACAACCTCCGGACCCGAATTGAAATAAAGTCGACTGTAGCCCCCTTCCTCTGCGTTGACAAAAACATCAAGGTCGCCATCTCCATCCCAGTCATGCAAATTCACACCATCAGGCCCATCATTCTCGGGATCCGCCTGCATCACGTGACAACGCCAACCGCTGGCCCCCGGTTTCCCGACAAGCGAATGCCAATCGCTGGTTCCTGACGTCGATACCGCCGCCTCATCCGATGGCAGTTTGACTTCTTCGCGTGATTCCATGATGCGAAAATTTCTGAAACGAGAAAGCCGCGTGGGCATCAACCGCAAACCCACTCGCCCCTCCGTTATGCCCGGCTTGTCCAGATTCAGAAACTGCCCCCTGATCGTCTTGTCGGGATGCTTGAATTCAATCCACAGTTCTTTCGCCTTCTTGACGACCGTCACATGAATCCACTGTTTATCGCTAAATAAACCAGCACCGGTAATCTCGCCTGAAAGTTGCGTGCCCTTCAACCGCTGATTCGCCAACGGCAAGTACCGTCTGCCACGGATGTAGTCGTTCTTATCCGTGGCATAGCTGATGTGATAAGTGTGCATATTCAGAAAGTAGTCACTCATCGCGGCTTGGCTACGACGATGTGCCCATCGCCGAATATCCTCGGCGCACTCCCCCTGACGGTCACCCGTCGCCTGGATGTAGAGAATATTGACTCCCTTGGCAGACTCATCGAGTCGCTGAAAGTCGTATTCAATCCGAACATCACCCTCAAAAGATTCCTTGGTCCACAGAACGGCATATCCCTCAGCGGTATCGATCGTCATCGCCTGATCATCGTTACGAACTCTGGCATGTTCGCCATCGAGAAACCACTGCCGCTGCCAACGCCCAGTGCACGGGTCATCGAATACGGTATGCCATGATTTTGATGCCAAAAGTTCGTCAAACATCGCGTGTTCTGACGAAGACATCCCTGTCGCTGATTTATCTGCACTCTCTTCTGCATGCACAGGCATCAGCATGGCTTGTGAAATAAGCACTGCGACAACCGAAGAAAAAAACAGAGTCGAAAGCAGTTTCATCAAGTCACCAAACCCGGTCACAGACACAGTTGTTTCAGAAACAGCATTCACCAAGAAAACCCGGACCACCTGAATGCATGTCACTGCACATGCTGCATCCGATCGAACGCTGAACGCTTATCTTATCAGGACCCACCAAGGAGAATCACCGACCAGAACGGTCTGAACTCTCTGCAGATCGCCATTCGACAGGTCGATTCGAAACACAGCCAGTTTACCCGACTCCTGCCCTGCAGCGATGAGAAAATCACCGCTGGGATCAATATTGAACGACCGTGTCGTCTGCTCGCTGACCGTATTGCCGAGCTTTTCCAACATCCCGTTTTTCGACAAGACGCGATAGCGGGCGATGCTGTCATGACCACGATTGGCAACGTAAACGTAACGGCCAGATGGATGGACTTCGATATCCGATGTGCTGCCTGATTGTCTGCGATCGTAATCTGCAGGGAGTGTCGACAGGGTTTGTCGCAGATCAAGTGTTCCCTTGTCGCGATCGAATCGATACGCCGATACAGACCTCCCTTGCTCATCACTTGTGTAAGCGACATCCAGAGAAGGATGAAACCACAAGTGGCGTGGCCCGCTGTTTGGCTCGCGTTGCAATTTCGGCGGATCGCACGCTACCAATCGCTGCGTTTCTTCATTCAAACGAAACTGAAAAATCGCGTTTGGGCGAGTGTGCGGTACAAACCAATAGCGACCTTCGCGATCTGAAACGATCGCATGCGCCCGCT
>Ga0315334_10000385_pt1 | contig 27104 bp, 28 predicted proteins | sample M150034915metaG_FD_205555 | JGI IMG/M metagenome (GOLD analysis project Ga0315334, IMG submission 205555) | Ammonia-oxidizing marine archaeal communities from Monterey Bay, California, United States - M1 500m 34915 | ecosystem: Environmental > Aquatic > Marine > Intertidal zone | place: USA... | reverse complement strand
ATCACTCAGAAGAAGATGATAGACATGGTGCTTGAAGCGAGGGATTTGGGCTTGATTCAAGTCATTACCGACAATGGTGCTGGAGGGCTTTCGAGCAGTGTTGGCGAGATGGCCGAGTTAACTGGTGGAGCCGACTTGGACCTTTCGGTTGTGCCATTGAAACAAGCAGGTCTCTCGGCATGGGAGATATTAGTGTCCGAGTCACAAGAGAGGATGACAATTGGAGTAAGTGCGGCCGACTGCGAAGCTTTCGAAAAACTTGCTGATCTTCATGAAGTCGAAGCGACCGCAGTCGGAATTTTTACCGATTCCGGCTCATTTATCGTTCGATTCGGAGAACAAATGGTTGCCGATTTACCAATTTCTTTCCTTTACGACGGCTGCCCCCAATTACAACTTGAATCTGAATGGGCACCACCTGTTCACGAACCGATTCTTTTTCCTCAAGCCAACGCGGACGAGATGGGAGAAATCCTTTGCAAGCTGATGGCTCGCCCAAATGTCGCCAGCAAAGAATGGTGGGTCCGCTCCTATGATCACGAAGTAATCGCACAATCGGTAATCAAGCCATTTTGTGGTGTCAATCATGATGCCCCGGGTGACGCTGCAGTAATTGCTCCAATACAAGGGCAAACACAAGGTGCTGTTATTTCAAATGGAATCGCTCCACGATATTCAGACATCGACACATATGCTATGGCGGCTGCCAGTATCGACGAGGCTCTACGAAATGCAGTTTGTGTTGGAGTTGATTTGGATCTCATTGCCGGTCTAGACAACTTTTGTTGGCCAGACTCAGTCGAGTCCGCAAAAACTCCGGACGGGCGTTACAAATTAGCACAATTAGTTCGTGCAAATCGCGCTCTTGATGAGGTATGTCGCGCATACAATTTGCCCTGTATAAGTGGTAAAGATTCTATGAAAAACGATGCAATATTAGATGGAAAGAAAATCAGTGTTCCACCAACATTATTGTTCAGTTTGATAGGCAATCATTCCGATGTACGAAAGGCCGTTTCAAGCGATTTCAAGAATGTTGGTGACCACATATATTTGCTTGGGGAAACACATCAAGAATTAGGGGCAAGCGAATTAGCTTTCATGTTTAGAGATGACTCTGGGGGTCAAAGCGGAATAGGGGGGGCAGTACCAGAAATCGATACTGCGCGAAACCTTTCGATGTATCGCTCACTTACCGCTGCGATGGGGGCAGGTCTTGTAGCCAGCGCTCACGATTGTAGTGACGGCGGACTTGCTACTACAGTAGCAGAATGTTGCTTCGGCTGCGATTCGGGTAGTATAATCGACATCTCATCTATTACATCTGATTGTAGCCGTATTGATGCATGGGGTGCCCTATTTGGAGAATCTTTAGGGAGAATATTGGTGAGTGTGAAAACCATAGATTGCGCCGCTTTTGAAGCGGCGATGAAAGGTCACGCCTGCTACGCATTGGGCCGTGTTGAGGCAGACGACCAAATCACTTTCAATAATGGTGATGATGCGGTTCTGAGCGCATCAATGGCCGATTTAAGAGTGGCTTGGAAAGGCACACTAGACGGAGGTGCGAACTAATGGTTGACACCCCACGAGTTGCAGTTCTTTCTGGATTCGGAATCAACTGTGAGACCGAGACAATGGCAGTATTCGAAATGGCCGGAGCCAAGGCGGAGCGAGTACATGTAAACAGGCTCGTTAACGGCGAGGTACGCCTCAATGATTACCACATCATGGCAGTCCCTGGCGGCTTCTCATTCGGAGACCACCTTGGTAGTGGGCGCCTAATGGGTAATCGCCTCCGCTTCGGTCTGCGCGAACAAGTTCGTGAATTCGTTAAGTCTGGTAAACCAGTAATCGGTATCTGTAATGGTTTCCAAGTCTTAGTAAAGATGGGTTTGCTACCTGGAGATGAAGAAGTATCCCTAACACAAACCGCTTCCCTCGCCCTAAATGATTCTGGGCATTATGAAAATCGTTGGGCAACTCTAGAGTTCGATTCTAACAGCCCATGCATCTGGACTCAAGGCATGACTCGTATGCGTGTACCAGTAAGACATGGAGAAGGAAAATTCGTAACCGGTGACAGAACTTTATTGGATGAGTGGGCCAAATCCGGCCAACTCGTTGTACGATATGTGAACCCCAATTCCGATTATCCTAGTGCAAGTGACAATATCCTCCCATATCCAATATCACCAAACCAAAGTTGGCGAAACATTGCGGGTGTTTGCGACCAAACCGGTCTCGTTTTCGGCCTTATGCCCCATCCTGAAGCCAATCATTCTACTTGGCTGGGCGCTACCTGGACTCGCGAGGAAATCGAGCATGGAGAGGGTGAAGGCATGGCGATATTCAGAAACGCAGTTAATTACGTTAAAAACTCATTATTGTAATCAATAAACTCCATATTCACCCCCCCTCCCTCATCTTTTATGGCTGATTCCGCCCCTACATCTGTGGCGATGAAGCCCAAACTCCCTTGGCACAAACTCACCAAGGAGCAACAGGCGGCATATCCAATTCCAGAAAAATCTCTGCTTAGGCCAATTTCGCTGTCATTTCTTATCGGAGTGCCTTGGCTAATCTTCCACCTCTCCATGGGCTTTCTCACTTTTCTCAATACAGTATGGATAGGGAACTGCGCATATTGTATGGATAATGACGGCCAGATCTGGTGGGGCCTTTTGACTCCCATTTTCAATTTCTTCGCCACATTTCCATTAATTTTTGGATTGCTAATGATTTGGTGGAGTATTTTCCCTACCCCTGAATGGCGTAGAAATGAAATGGCAGGCTACACATTTGCTCTTCCTTTCGCGTTGTTTTGGTTAATGTTAGCGTGGATAGCCTGGGATCTCCATACTTGGGTTGAGGGGTCATTGGGTATTTCAGATAATTATCAATTTGGCGCCCAATGGGTGTACTGGACCTGGTGTTGGTTTGCGATTCCGGTAGTCGGCTCAATCGCTTTAGCACCCCTATATTTTGTTCTGAAAACCATAATCCGCGGAACTCATAGTTCCCCCCCTCCTCCATATGCGGGAGAACTAGGCTCTAGGATTCTGCATGAGGGAGACCAAGGTAACGACGTATCGAGGTTGCAAGAATTACTGAACACGACGACCAATCATAATTTGGCCGTGGATGGTAATTTCGGCTCTCAAACAAAAGCAGCCTTGATGGAATTTGAATCAAACAACAACCTCGACCCAGATGGTACGATGGACAAACTAACTTTGGCAATTTTGGACAAGAAAAATCCGAATACTTTAGAGGAGCTAACCGAGCTTCTTGATTTAATTCTTTCAATAATAAATCCCCACGACAAGGGCGAGTCTCGCGTTAGGGCAGAATCTGTTTTTGATAATCTAATGAAAACGATGCCCTTCAATTTGCTCACCTCGGCCCGTATGATTTGGAAGGAGAAATTTGGTGTTAATCGCGAAGTTCTCGAATGGTGGAAGTAACGGTCAGTTTGATGACTAGCACCTTTTGGCAAGTACATGCCGGACCCCTCGGTCGAAACCACAGAGGACACAATCCTCCTCGAAGTCCTGGCGTCCCTTCATCCTACAGCCAAACGAAATTCTCTTCGTCGAATGATTGACCGCGGCCGGGTTAGGGTCGGCCAGGAACGAGCAACTCGAGCCAATGCAAAAATATTAGCTGGGACTAAAGTTACCATTCTCTCATCAGCGGATGGGGATACGCCAAAGCGAAACCAAAAACTCGAAATGCCCGAACCATCAATACTTTTCTCAGACACTGAAATAATTGTTGCCGACAAACCCGCAGGGCTTCTTGCTATTGCTACAGACCGGGGAGAATTCGATACAATGTTTGACAGAGTAGCGAAATGGGCATGGGCAAACGGCCAAACACGCGCCTATCTCGTCCATCGACTCGACAGAGAAACATCTGGTTGTATGATATTTTCCCGCTCGGCAGAAACTCGAGATTATCTTCAATCTCAATTTAAAGCTCGAACGGTGGAACGAATTTATCATGCAGTTATCCATGGAAAACCTGCTAATGAATCAGGAACTGAAACAACCCGAATCCAAGAAACAAAAGATAAGCGGGTTAGACTTGTATCACCGGGCCGCCGGGCTGGAAAGGAAGCAATAACCCATTGGAATTTAGAGAAAGAAGGCCCGGTTCACAGTTTGATCAGAATCAAAATTGATACTGGTAGAAGAGCCCAAATACGACTTCACATGGCCGCTTTGACTACGCCTGTTGTTGGTGATACTAGGCATGGATTTGGAAAAGCCAGTGTCAATCGGCTTTGCCTCCACGCCTCCTCGCTCGAGTTCGAACATCCAAACGGTGTACGGCAAGCCGTTGAGAGCCCAATTCCAAAGCAATTACTTTCTGAATTGAATCGAAGATTGGGCTAAATGGACCAAAATATTTTCTCACTTTTTATTTTCTATTATTCGAGTAGGCATGTATTTTTTTACTAAGATGGCGGCAATGAAAGCAATTGCAGCAGCCACATAGACTGAAGCAACCATCCCTTCTACAAATGCCAATTGAGCATTTTCAATTAATTGCGCTCCGAGTAAATTTCCTTCACCCAATAACCCCCCGCCTATTCTCATTGCTGCTGGGAATGATTCAAAGGGTAATTGACCCAGATATTCTAATCCTTCAGGTATTACCATATTTCTTTGATAATATTCATTTAGAACAGACCCGCCAATCGCAATACCAAGAGCCCCCCCAATCTCCCTACTGGTGTCATTAGTGGCACTACCAACTCCCGCTTTACCGGCTGGAATTGAATCCATTACTAAGGTAGTAGCCGGCGCCATTGTGAGTCCCATTCCGAGCCCTAATAGGAAGAATATCAGTGCGAGCTTAGTGTAATCAGTATCGATGGTTACAGTTGTGAAAATCAACATCCCAATAGTTACTAATGTAAGTCCAGAAGCTACGACATTATTACTGCCAAATTTCTCTACAAGGCGATCAGAATTTGCCGCCGCAGGCATCAAACCGAGGGGTAGAGGCAAAAATCTCAAAGCTGCTTCCAGAGCAGTGTGCTCTCTAACTAATTGGAAGTGCAACATCTGTGTGAACATGAATGAAAACATCACATAGAAAGTGAGCATTAACGCAACTAAGCCCATTGTAAATCCTCTATCTTTGAAGAAATCAAGGGGCAACATAGGGTACTCAGCCCGTCGTTCCCAACGAATGAAGATAGCAGATAAAATAATCCCCAAACCTCCCATTACTAGAATTTCAGGAGAATACCAACCGGCACTTGGGCCTTCGATAATGGCATAAAGAATAGAACCAAGAGCAGCGACTGAAAGTAATGCACCAATCGGGTCGAGGGGCCTTTTTTGTTCATCCTTAGTTTTCGGCACAAGTAACAAACCAAGTAATAGTGCTAGAATAATAATTGGCACATTTATCCAGAAAACCATCTGCCAATCATAGTTCTCAACGGCCCATCCCCCTACGAGCAATCCAATTGGCGCTCCGACACCAGCCATCGCCGCCCAGATTCCAACTGCCTTCCCCCTTTCTTCAGGAGGAAATACAACTACGACAACAGAGAGAGTTGCAGGCATCACTAAAGCGGCTCCAAGACCCATAACAGCTCTCGCGGCGATCACGTCGTTAGATGATGAGGCATACATCGCAGTAAACGCAGATGCTCCGGCTACCATAATCAAACCAAGTTGTAAAGCCCCCTTTCTTCCGAACCTATCTCCAATAGCTCCCATTACAAGGAGCGTTCCGCCGAAGATTAGTGCATAGGCGTCCATAATCCACTGAAGCTCTGTATTATCGGCTTGAAGATCCTTAGATAATTCAGGTAATGCGACGTTTAGAGTTACATTATTGAGCATCACTATGACGAGGCTGAGGCTCATTATTCCAAGAATAATCCATCTTCGACTATGAATTAATTCATCCTTATCCATGCTAATTCTAAAGAGGGCCGGTATAAGAATATAGAAGTATCAATAATCTCACTCACTCAAACCAATCAATATGCATGCGCTGATATCCTTTCTTTGCAACTTTCATATCTACATGACCCAAATCAATTTCTTGATATATTCTAGAATCTAGAATCCTTCCTCGGACACGTACTTTCAATTGCGAATCTTCTACTAAATGACGAGGCTCGAGAGAAAATGTGTGTGATTGCACATTTCCAGGAAACAAATATCCCATGTCCGTACATTTTCCTCCTCGGGCGGCAAATTCCGATGAGTCAAAACTGACACACATCTTGATATCCTCTAGCGGCAAGGTGCCGTTGTTGGTTAGTTGCGCATCGACTACTAGTATACCTTTTTCTTTTTTAATATCGGCAGCGATTCCGATTTCTTCATTCATAGTATGACCCTCCTTCGTCAACAAAGTGCCCCCTAGCCGAATAGACCTTTCTTAGCTATGCTTCAACATAAAAACAAACAATTAATAAAAAACTCTTATATTATTTTCATAAACATAAATTCGTAGCCTTCTTCTCCCTTATCGCTACGCCTTGAAACATGTCCCTTCCCCGGCGAGCGATGGAACAGATGGGTTTCGCCATTTGTTGCCTCACTTGTGATGCCGACGATGTAGCCGGCTCCCCTCGGTGCAAATCTTGTATATCGAGCCATATTCGTACTCGTGATAAGATTGCAGACGGCCCTGCTGAAAGTAAAGCGGACCGTATTTCTAGAGAATTTGTTACCATGCTTGCGAAACCGATTGATTATATTGATGACCCAATTCATGGAGAAACAATGGCCCAATACAAAATGCTGATTGATGCCCATCATGGCCTTACTCCTGCCACTACAACGGAAGAAATTCAAGCCAAGTTTGAGGCATTAAAAAATAAGAAGTCAATATCATTAATCCGAAATGTTGCGACTAATCGTGTTTGGGGAGAAGAGGTATTGGGGGCCGAAGAAAGGGAGGAATTACTCATTAAAATAGCCGGTGAACCAAAACAAAAAATCCCAACATGGGAAGAATTATTGGAAGAGGTTGGTGACCTTCTCGACAGCGATTGAGGTTACGAGCCTTCAAACGATATGGTTTCCGCAGGTGTTTGAAATGTCAGAGAAACGTGACCCCCGCGCTCATTGGCTGGACGAAGATCCATTCGACAAACTCGGTAATTCTTCGAAAACCCACACTCGTACACGGGACGATGGAAATTGGCGAAAGCCACACGTCCGCGTGGTCTATTCCAATCAAGGTGCCCAACCCTTTTTTCGATCCTTCGGAACGTCTCAACAGCCGCATCAACCGACGATACACACTGGTTCAATTTGGTATTTTTCGAAAATAGAAATTGAGCATTTGACGCAAGCGACGATTGCATTTTCGTTAGCACTTGCTTTTATGTCGGTTCAGGGGATATATGGAGCAATTCAAAATCCGCTATCATTTCTTATTGGCGGCGCTCTTTATGCAGCAGCCATTGGTCCAGCATTTTTACTTCATGAAATCGCCCACAAAATTGTCGCACGGAAATATGGTTGTTGGGCAGAGTTTAGAGCATCTCCTTCCGGTTTGAAATGGGGAGTAATTATTGCCGCAGCTTTCGGTTTTGTCTTTATGGCGCCTGGTGCGGTGATGGTGGCGGGACAAACAACCAAGGCGCAATTTGGGAAAATTGCCATCGCCGGCCCTCTTGTGAACGTCGCTCTATGGGTTTTTGGAATTGGAATGATTCTTTTACTAAATGGATTAAACCCTTTTCTCGACGACTTTTTGAAAATATGGCTGATGGGAAACGCAATTTTAGCAGCGTTTAATATGCTGCCATTTGGGCCGTTAGACGGCAAGAAAATCAAAGCCTGGTCCGATCCGATTTTCTGGGTATCTTTTGTTACGATTCTTAGCATCGCTTATCATACAATTACTGAAAACATATTCGTAATTATGGGCGTATAAGGTGCATCGCGGACACGAAAAGGAATTGAAACAAACTTTGGTAAGAGAAGAGGTGACAGGAATTCCGCGATGCAAACAGAGTTTAGCAAACATGTCTATTAATATTAAGCCGGCATATGTCAAAGATATTCATTTAACACTGGTTTTTCATCACAATGGAAGAAGGTCAATAATGCCCACCAAGTAATCATGTCTAGGCTGTTGACAAGGTTTGCAACTCCTGTATTTGGGTCTCCGTAATCCTTACCAGTAGTGTCCATCCAATCCTCCATTTCTTCGAGAGTATCGCAAGTCTGATGATAGCACCAATATCCATCGACCAAGCCACCAAACCCGACGGTAACAGTCCCTAGGTTTTCTTGGAAACTTGCGTGATCACTCCTTGCTGTAGTATCTTCATAAATGATAATTTCAGGTCGCTCAGAATCGAGCCACGAATCTGTCTTCCAAGTGTCAGCCGAATAGTTTACTCCAATTAAAGTACCAATTTCATTTTCCAAACCCAGAGCGTCTGAGCCTATCCAATTTGACAGGCCAACCATGCCTGGCTGATTGATGATATCATGATCGAGAGAAGGTCCGATGTAAACTCGCATTGGCCAAACCTCGGCATCTTTCGGATACCCCCCCTCATCTATTTGTGGATCAGGATCCCCGTGAGGCGCACCTCCACCCCCCGGCCAGTTTACTCCAGCCATATCGAGATTGATGTAGTTGGTGACAGTGACTTCAGGATGATCTTCTGCGACGTAATATTCTGTCCAATAATCAGAGCCTCGCTTGCCCCCCTCTTCTCCAGACCAGAGGCAGAATACCATTGTTCGCCGCGACTCAAAATCAGCTAAAACACGCGCCGTCTCGAGCACCATCGATGTTCCAGCGGTATTGTCGTAAGCCCCGACTCGGGTGCCATAACTTCGTGTTCCCGTGACATGAGGGTCTAGCAGTACAGCATTAGCTGGGGGCGCAATATCGAAGTGAGCGCCGAAAACTAACCATTCGTTTATCACTTCACTTCCCCATTTGTAAGCACAGACATTGTATGCTTCTGGATTTTGGGAACCAAAAATATCTGTAAACTCATATCTATGAGTTTTTACTTCAAGGCCAAAGGAACTCAACTCATTTGCAAGATAAGCAGCCCCATCTTCGTAGGATGGGTTTCCCTGCCCCGCCCAGCGGTCGTAGTACCCTTCTCGACCGTCAATATCGAATAGGGAAATAGCCGGATCGGTAATTTCAAAGAGGCGATCATAGACTACTTTACCATGCATTATTCCAGTCGAGTGAGCACCCCCCTCATCGATTCCTATGGCCATATCTCGTACGATTGAAGCAGATTTAATCAGAACTTTACCGCCGGTTTCAGTACTATAGTTAATCGAATCATAAGTTGAATTCTCATCGGCAGCAACTCTCTGTACGGCATTGGTTGAGCCCCCATTATCCCCTCCATTAGACATCCATGTCACCCAAGATTCCGCTTGATGGCGTATCGGCCAATATTGCCGTCCTATTTCACCGAACATGAAAATCATTGTATCGGCTCTTGGTGGTGCTAAGATTGAAATTGTCTCTTGTTCGCCGGATTTTAAATCAATAACCGTTGAATTTTGTACAAATCCCGTCGCTGAATCAATCAATAAATATGGAATAAAAACCGACATCGGAACCTTTGCGTTGAATTCCACATCTTGAAAAATACCCCCAGTCATCATTTCGATATCGACTGATAAATCACCATTTCGAGGTTTGCTGTTTTCTTCTCCGAAACAACCGCTTATTGTTGCAAGTAACATGATAATTATCATGCTGGATGCTAACATCCGCCGCGAAGCCATGAATTGCCGAGATATTCACTGCTGTTGAATGCGACGGATTCACGCATTGAACTGAGATAAGCATGTAAGGGACCCATCCGCTTCACGGATAGCATCCATGTCTACTGTTGTAATACTGAATCCAGCGTCGAGCAATAATTGGCGGGTTGTAGGATATCCTGCTGCGATAATAACCCGATCTCCAGAATATCCCATGGTATTCGCAGCATAACTTTCAGAATTTGGCACCCAAATTATTTCATCAGCAAGGTGCCCTATTTGATTGACACTGAGGTGCCCTTCTGCTGCGACAAGAGTTCCTGGACGTGGGGATGAAAAGATAGTTGTTAGGTGCAAGGTAGAATCTGGAATTTCAATGAATTCAACTTTAAAGCCAGCATCTTTAACATATTTTGCTAGGAATTCAGCTCCAGCCCGATTAGTTCGAGTTGAGATGCCAATTAGATAACGATCATCCAAGAAAACTACATCACCACCATCTAAAGTACAATTGGAATTCATATGGATTATTTCAGCCCCCTCACTCAAGAATTCAATAATTGCCGCTTGCTCACCTTCACGAGACGCGTGCCCCATTTTGGGAATGATTGCTTTTTTGCCGACCATCACGGCAACATCTTCGACGAAACAACAATCCGGATGCTTATCGAGTGCCGAAAGGACAGTTACCTCGGTTCCATGTGCACGAAGGGCGGCAACATAGGCATCATGCGTTCCTTGTGCTGCGATTGCATCGGGAGTTATAGTGCCGAAATAAACAGAGATAGCTTGGTCAAATTTTTTTGATACGCATCGGACGACTGCGGATTGGCGGCTCCGATCGAAGGTACCGGGCATGAATCGCCGTCCGCCCCTCCATTCATAATCATTCGGAATCCGGAAACTATTTTCCGATTTAATATCAAAAAATCCAAAACATCCCGAAATCGCTGACTTAGAGAGGTGCCGACCTATTTATTCATGTACGGGCGCAACCCGCGATAAATTGTGAAAGAGTTCCTTGAAGCATTGGATGAGAATGGAATGCGGGCGAGCCCAGTTTTTTCTGCTCAAATTAAAAATTATCTTATCGATATTGATGGTACGATAGGTGAAGATATACCTAATGAAGAACCCGAGAGAATGGTGACAGCCGAAGCCTATCCTGATGCTTTAGAAACAATCAATCGTTGGTATGACGAAGGCCATCAAATATGTTTTTTTACTGCAAGAACCGAAGAGCACCGTGAATTAACCGAAGTTTGGCTTAATGAAAAAGGATTCAAATTTCATTCCCTTTTGTTTGGAAAACCACGGGGTGGAAATTACCATTGGATCGATAATCACAGTGTTAAAGCCACACAATATAAGTCTAAATTTACTGATTTAATACGCCGTAATATTGAAATTGAAGTATTTGATGATAATTAAGTCAAGAAATATTTCCAATAGCTTGTGCAGCCCAAATACCGATGCCATATGCGATAAGTGTAAAAATAATTGAAGAGGCCATTGCAACTTCAAATCCAATGTTTTTTCTTAACATAATTGGTAAAGTGACAAATAATACTAATGATGGCAAAACCAGCCATAGAATTCCTTCAGCAAACTCTGCAACTTTTTCAACATCAGATGTTTCGTTATAGAGGGAAGAGAGGGCAATAATACTCGCCAATGGCAGCGAGATAACTAGGGCCCCGAAGGTTGCCGACCTTTTTGCAATCTCGCTGGCAGTCACTATTACGGCTCCGCTAAACAATCCTTTTCCCACTAGGCTGATCCAGTTCATAGTATTCGAAAGTGCTCTAGGCACTCAATCATGTCGCTGTCTTGTGTACGCTAGAACGGCAATCATAGTTAGCGCGCCTACCAGCCCAATCATTGCGTAATTCGGGTCTTCCTCCCATTTAGAAGAATCGAGGGGGTAGGCGTCCGCGTTGTTTCCGACGCCGTCGCCGTCCGTGTCCAGCCACTCTTCCACGTCCATTGGAAAAGCATCCGAGTTGTCACCGACGCCGTCGCCATCCGTGTCTATCCACTCTAGGGGGTCTGCCGGAAAAGCGTCAGTACTATCTCCGACCCCATCCTCGTCAGTGTCTAAGGTCTCATTTGAATCGTCAGGAAAAGCGTCCGAGTTGTCACCTACTCCATCACCGTCAATATCGGACCACTCATTAGAATCGCTTGGAAACGTATCTGCATTGTCCCCCACCCCGTCCCCGTCAGTGTCCTGGGTCTCATTAGAATCGCTTGGAAATGCGTCCGAGTTGTCACCTACCCCGTCGTTATCAGCATCGGACCACTCATTGGAATCGCTTGGAAAAGCATCTGCGTTATCGCCGATTCCATCACTGTCGGTGTCAGCCCATTCACTGAAATCCAAAGGATAGTGGTCATCATCATTAGGATGCCCATCACCATCGATATCAGGGTCAAGAAAGTCACACACACCATCTCCGTCCTTGTCTTCTGGATCCGGGAGTCCCCAGGGATTGGTTCCGCATGATAACTCATCATCGTCAGACCAGCCATCGCCATCATCATCGGTGTCCACATTGTCTCCGAAACCGTCTCCATCATTATCCGACCACTCGCTCGCATCGAGGGGAAACAAATCGTCATTATCGAAATATCCGTCCCCATCGTCATCAAGGTCTATCACGTCGCAAATACCATCGTGGTCGAAATCAGATGGTACCGAACTATCATCCAACCAACCAGTCAGACAATCAAATTCCTGTTCGTTTTCCCACCCATCACCGTCTGCATCTTCATCTACCTCATCGCAGGCTCCGTCTAAATCGGTGTCAGTGTATAACTCCCCGTCTATCGGGTCGCAATCAGTTAAGTCAGAAAACCCATCATCATCCGTGTCCCAATTGAGTGGGTCCGTGCCCAAATCCGCCTCTTTCGAGTCGGTTAGCCCATCGTTGTCATCATCGGTGTCCGCGTTGTCTCCGATGCCGTCCAAGTCGTTATCCGACCATTCTCCGGAGTCGTACACGAAGGCGTCTACGTCGTCTCGGTGTCCGTCTCCGTCTGAGTCCCTGACGAAATCCTCAAGCGCCCAACCCAGGGTCTCGCCCGGCCATTTTTCGTCGTTTAGAAAAGGAGCGTGACTCGCGTTATTTATCCTCCAGTGCGCCACTCTGTTTCCATCGGTGCAGTTTAGGTGCTCGAGATTATCGGTCTCGGCCACCCCGTCAGAGTTGGTTAAATCAATGCTGCCAAGGTTCGTCCAGCTCGCATCGCATCCCGACCTGTTGGCCCAATAGGCAGTAGTCTGGGGGGCAGAGGGATACGTTCCTCCAAACAACGACCCCCCATCATACTGTATGGTGCTGTCTGCAGTGCCATGTACATGCAGTATGTTCGGTCTTCCAGTATCGGGACAGTCATTGGAGAAATCGTTCCACGTCGCTCCGTTTAGTGACACAATCGACTCAATCAAGCCTCCCCGGTCGCAGGCCATTCTGTGACTCATGAAAGCACCGTTTGAGTGACCTATCAGCACCACTCCCTCTGGATCCGCTCCATAGTTCTGGACTGCTTGGTCAATCAGACTTTCAAGGAAGGTAACATCGTCTACCTGGGTGTCGAATAGGTTGCAGCAGGCATCGGTTGCATTCCAGTATCTCATCCCTATGATATTCATAGAACCGTCAGGGGTGAGCAACAGATGTTCGTTCTCGTGGACACTGTCATACATGCTCATCCACCAGGCGTTGAATGATCCGGAACTGGAGTAACCATGCAGAGCGACGACGAGGGGCAGTGCTCGTTCGTAGACATGCCCCCCAGGCATAGTCAGAGTAGCGCCCCTGTTGGAGGATCCTAATGTGGCATATGTGTGTTCGTCAGTATATGTGATGGGCCCTCCGTAGTCGGTTTCAAGATGAGTTGCCTCATCCTCTAATTCGGTGTAGGCGATGACTACGAATGACTGGCTCATCATCACCAATACAATCAGAATTACAGGCACAGCAGTAGTTCGCACGGCTCTTGGCTTACAGCGTGCTCTTTCAAACTGTCTCGTAATCGCTGACCTCGTAAGGATGGTGCAGAGGACAGGATTTGAACCTGCGAAGCACTACGCACTGGGACCTCATCCCAGCCCCTTTGACCACTCGGGTACCTCTGCTTTGAAGTGAGCGAGCGACCATCCCTATTTCAGAATGGCGAACGCGAGGGGCGCGTTTAGAATTTGATACCTCTTCGGTGATACCATCACAGGTTTTTTTCTGTCCCTTAGCGACCATTGCAAACCCCATCATACCCGAACGACTAAATCGCCAACTTCTACAAATCCTTCAGTCAGAACTTTTGCATACCAGCGCGACCACCCCGGATTATCTTCATGAGAAATTCGCTTAGAATTTTGGTCGCTGAAAGAATCGCGAATGATATTGCATGGTGGAGCAGGGGAGGTCAATTCGATTAGAGCATCACCGATGGAGAACTCCATCCCTACTTCTAACGAATCCCAATTGAAGTCTTTGATTGTTAGATTTTCCCCAGTCGTGCCGACATCAATCGGATGCCCTTCAGCTTGAAGCATCTCAATTTTTTCTAGAGAATATAGACATACTGCACGCAATGGGCCACCGTGGTAACGCAAATCTTTCTGTTTATCCCCATCGACTCCATTATAGCAGAGTCGTGCCAAATTAATTTGAGGCTTTGGCACTCCACCATTTGAATTAGCATTGACTGAATGAATAATTCCCATATGCTCCCTCTTTTCCCATTTATTTTCGAATTTCGGTTAGAAATTCAACAGATTCTTCCAACCTTTTCATCATCAATAAATATCTTCCAGCATGTTCTGAATCTTCTTTATCCAAGACAAATTTTCTATAACGCCAAGCAGCGACTGAGAGGCTGGCGTACCGGTACAATTCAGGTAAAGCAGATCTTTCTTCCGGCGATAATGGGCGTACCGATTCATAGCCCGATAAAAGTGAAAACCATAATTCTTTGACGGGTTTTTCATCAATCCAGCAGCACCCGATAAACGCTACTACCAAATCAATTGCCAGTATATTATAACAAATATCCTCAAAATCAAGAATCGCTAAAACTTCTCCTGGGTGCCCTAGGATATTGTCCTGAAAAAGGTCGCCATGGATGACGCCTTTGGGCAAATTAAAAGGAATATTTTCATCTATTTTTATTATTTCATCTTCTAACATTCGTAAGAAAGGTGTCCATTTTTCTTCAGATTCCGCGCGTTCAAAAAGCTCTGGCCAAATATCGATTCCCATCGAATAAAAAGTTCCGAAATGTCCTGCATTAGGGACGGCGTGGAGGCCAGCAATAGCAAGGCCGAGAGATTTCAATGAAGCAGTATCTTTTGAGATCCATGGGGCATCGATGAATGGAATCAGAATCCAAGCAAAACCATCTACTACAATCATACTTTCTCCATTTTTCAATTTGAGAGGGATAGGGGTGGGTACCCCATGTTTTGCAATCCAATCTATGCTCGAATTCATTTCCTGAACCTCAGCAGGTTTTTTTTCACGCCAAATTTTCAGAACAACTTTTGCCCCGTCATCGCATGTTACTAGATAATTTGAATTTGCCCAGCCGCCAGAAAGGACTTCGATTTTTGAGAATGCACCATAATCGGCTAACTCAAGAAGTTCCCCTACTTTCTCAAGATTAATTTTTGTGCCGATCAAATAGGATCCTCCATTGAAAGCATGGAATTTAACTTGGATTGTAACCTTTCTGCATGATTTTTGGGACTTAATCCTAATTCTGTGAGCCTCTTTAGGCCCGAAACCGACCAACGAGATCTCATTTCGAAATCTTGTGCTTGCTCAAATGCTTCTCCCCATTCCCTCAGGTCATGACGTGAAATCAATCGACCATTTACTCCATCAATTATTGTTTCTCGATAACCCCCCTCATCGACAAAAATTGGTGGGACCCCAATCGCCATTGCTTCGATGGGGGTTAATCCAAAAGCTTCTCCGTGAGCTAATCCGATTACTGCAACAGAATTTCTTAGAACTGCTTGCATAGTTTCAGAATTAATACCTGAAAGAATATAAATATCTACTTCTATATTATTTCCAAACAATCTTAATGATTCATTTTCCTTGATATTACCACCACCGATAACTACCAATGCAAGCCCAGAATTTTTTATGCGCTCAACCGTTTCGTAAATTCCTTTGAAGCGAGAAATTCTACCGACAGTGACTAGATAAGAGCCATTCGGTGGTAAATTCAGTTTGTCCAGAGCAAGGATTTCACTCTCGGAATAGTTTCGAGAAAATTCAGAAAGATCCACTGAGGGATAGAGTACTTCTCCTTTTATTTGATAAATTCTTAATAAATTAGCTGCAGAAAATTTCGAATTCGCAGAAACCTCCCATCGAGAATTATTTTTGAATAAAGAAAAAGAATTCTCGACTTTCTTCCGTTGGTAAATTTGTAATAAATGCATTAGAGGCGGCTTCCAACGTCCGCCCCCATCCGGTTTAAGGTGGCTGATATCATCATGCAGTCCAGGTTTTGATTCTAAAAAATGCAAATGCATTGGCTTAGTTTTAGGCACAAGTTGTGTAAATTCCATTGAACCATTCCCTCCGGTTAAATGTATGATATCGGCCCATCCTATTGCATCGTCAATCGAGGGACTCTCTCGCCAAGCCTTAGCTGAACTGCGTTCTTGCCCCGCAGTTATTTCATTGAATAGGCCGCCTTTCGCGATCCATTGCTCTTCAGGGACAAAAACAGTAATGCCTTGTTTTTGAAGAAATGATTTTTGTGAATCAAGGATGTTCAAGCAAGCAAATTTAACGTGGAAATGTTTTGAGATTTCAGGTAAATTTCGGAGTAAATCTCTGGCCGCTCCGCCATTTACATCCATTGCCGCTTTGACAACGAGTAGCTTTGGCCGCAAATCACTCACAAGGTTTCGTAGAGATGACACGCTAAGGCATATCGGTTCCCCATTTCCCTATAATATCAGGTATTTTTTTCGAATTCAAAATATAATATTTGAGGCAATGATTGAATTGAGTGTATTGAAGAACTTGAATACAGTCGAGAGTTCATGATTGACATAGCATCATTTGTTCTATGTGGTTTTCAAGATATGATTGTTAGTGCATTTGGAAGTAGCCTTGGTTGGTTGGTTGGACACTTAATCGTCCTCGGTCTAGTGTGCCTTACGTACAAAATTTTCAATAATCGCCAACATATTATTTCCCAATCTCCTTGGGATGCATCAACTCTCAAGGCCATCGCTATTTTCATTGCATTAACTGCCGTTCAGTACTACATTTTCACAAACACTTTCGGGTTCCCGACAAACGAATCTATTGGACTTGCAGCCGTATCTACAATCCTAATTCGTTGGCACATTCTCGTGCTTGGATAAGGCGCTTAGACATTACTGTTCATATTCATAATCACGGTTTTTTCGGCGAGAAACAACCAATCCAATGATGATGATTACGAGCAATCCTACACCGCCACCAATAATAGGCAATTGTTCTTTGGTCAGTCCTAATTGATCAATAATGGAATTATTGCCCCCGAGTTCAATCCCCAGTCCGGTGGATTTTGGTTTCACAGTTAGTTGTAATTTGGTGTTTTGATTACAAGAATCTGCAGTACGGACGGTGTTGTCAAGGATTATCATGCACCCTTTCCATTCTGAATAAATTTCATCCGGCGTCTCAAGTGTGAATTGGCAAGAAGCAACCCCATCGCCATTGTTTATGGTTAAATCACAAGGTGGCGATTTATCGATAAAACCTGCCGGCCAATGAGGGAAATTCCCACCGTGCTCAAAAAGCTCAAGATGAGCAATAACCTTCACACCGTCACGGTTTCCATCACATCGGTAGGTTGCAGAGAAGATGACAATTTCTCCCGCTTCAATCGCACCGCCTCCTTGCCCCATGGTGACTTCGCAATCTAATGTTTCAGCAATTGTAATGATGAACGAGTCACTTTCAGTAGATGTAATTAAACTGACTGCGATATCATTGGCTTCAACAACCTTTGCTGAAATATTTGCTTCATAATCTCCAAAAATTGACGCACTAGAACTATCTATTGCAACCATGAATTGCTGTGAGTCTCCTGCGCTCAAAGTGATTTCTTCGGGATGAGCCAAATTAATATCAGATTCTGATGTCAGTTCGACTTTTTCTACATATTGAGTGGGATTTTCAATTTCACATGTCACGAATGCGGCGTCAATTCCAATTTCGACAGAATCTTCTAAACATTCTAAAGTAATTTCAGGAATTATTGCCGGTTGGGCCGAGGCCTGTAAATAAATTGGGCTGAAACCAACCATGAAAAGACACATTGCTACCATCAATACACGCCCCTTCATGCTTCTCGCCTCGGCGTTTGCGGGATAGCATTTCTCCTACCGAGTGTGAAAAAATGCGAATTTTCCGACTCAAAGGATTCATGACGGCCCTTTGGCTCGAACGCTTTAATGAGCGAGGATGCAGGTAGGCCACAAGTGGTAATTGTACCCGAGCAAACCTCGGTAACGAGCGGCACGGACGTGCAAGAGAAATTAATTACCGCAGCTCGTGTTTTTGCGGATTTGTTGAAGCCAACTTTTGGTCCGCGTGGTCTAGACAAAATGCTCTACAAAACCGATGGAAATACTGCTGTTACCAATGACGGCGCGAAGATTGTGGCGGAGTTGTTGGTCAAACATCCTGCGGCAAAAATGATGGTGGCTATGGCGAATTCACAAGAGGAAAATTGTGGTGATGGTGTGACGACAACAATGTTACTCTGCGGCTCGCTTCTTCAAGAAGCAAACACATTACTGCGAAAAGGTCTACACCCCCTTACCCTTGTCAGCGGTTACCGTAAATCCTTCCAAATAGCTTGTGAACAAATGGAAAAAGACAAGCAAAACGCATCTTCCGAGCGCTTGCTCGGCGTTGCTCAAACCACTCTTACTGGAAAGGCAGCCGAGGGAGCACTCGACCATTTTTCAGAATTGATTGTCGAGGCCTTAACGATTCTTTCCAAATCTCGTAAAACCCCTCACGCTGAACATGTCGCTATGTTCAAATCTCATTCCGCCAGTCTGAGCGAATCTCGTCTTATTAGGGGTGTTGCTTTTCGCCGACGAGTTTTGATGGACAATTTACCAAACAAATTGGTCGACGCAAAAGTCGCTGTTATTTCTGGTGATTTGAAAATTCGTAAAATGTCACGTGATGCTGAGATTCAGATTAGCTCAGCAGATCAACTCGATGCTTTTGTTGATGCTGAGCACGATAGGAAGAGAGATATTGCAGATATGATAATCGCTAGTGGAACAAATATTATTCTTTGTGGCGGCGAAATAGACAGGGATATCCTCCATCGATTAGCCGATTCAAAAATTCTTGCAATCGGTGAATTGGACTCATCAGAAATCAACAACTCAGCGGATGCTACTGGAGCAAATTTACTCGACTCAGTAATGGATATTCAACCATCAGACTTGGGAAATTGTGGTTCCTTAGTTTGGGAACGCCGTGAAGCCAGCGACATGGTTGAGGATATTATTCGCATTGATAATTGTACAAATCCACGGGTTCTAACTATAGAGGTTGGGGGCTCGGGAGATTTAGGTACCGATGAAATAATTCGTGGCTTGCACGACGGACTGCGAGCCACTTCGGGAGCGCTAGATGAAGACTCAGTCTTGCCTGGAGCAGGTGCAATTCATGCTCGAATCGCTCAGGCGATACGTAATGCGAGTGAAAGTGAACCGGGTCGAGGACGTCTTGCAATGGATGCTTTCTCCCGCGCTCTCGAGACCATTCCCGCCACCCTCGTAGAAAACTCAGGTGGCGAGCCGCTCGATCGCATACTCGAACTTAGATCGGCAACAAATAGCAATTCGACGTTTCAAGGCATTACCATCGACGGCAATGTTGGTGAAGTAATCGGTGTGTGGCATCCTTTTTCGGTAATTGAGGAATCTTTGCAATCTGCAACCGAGACAGCAATTAGTATGTTGAGAATAGATCAGGTAATATCTGCTCGCGGCGATTGAAACCATCGATAACGAACTCTTCAAACCGCATGCCGCTACGTCGTGTTATGGCAGCACCCCGCGCCTTGCTCAGCGTCTTCCACAAAGATGGAATTGTCGAACTCGCAAAATCATTATCGAACATGGGCTGGAAAATTCTTTCCACTGGTGGAACAAGTCGAAAATTGCGTGAATCAGGCATCGAAGTCATCGATGTAAGTGATGCAACCGGTCACCCTGAATGCTTCGACGGTCGAATAAAAACCCTTCATCCGGCAGTACATGGAGGAATTTTGGTGCGCCGAGAGCGAGCAGATGATATGGAAACACTCGCACAATTAGGTTACGGAACCATTGATTTGGTCTGTGTTAACCTCTATCCTTTCGAAGATGTTGCTGCAAAAGATCCGCCAGCCGAACTTGCCGAATTAATCGAAATGATTGATATTGGTGGGCCTACGATGATACGAAGTGCAGCAAAAAATCACAAAGACTGTTTGGTCTTGACTAATTCTGAACAATACGACAATATCATTGAAGCCCTTTCTTCAGCAGATGGAAAACCGTCCGCTATAGATCTCGACACACGCCGAACCCTCGCTCTTGCAGCCTACCAATGCACCGCCGCATATGACACGGCAGTAAGTAATGAGCTAGAATCCAGATTTATCGGTGGGGATGTCCCAAACCGAATACATGTTGCGAGTGAGCTCGGAACCGAATTAAGATATGGTGAGAATCCACATCAACCCGCTGCGTTTTATCCCGCTTCATCTTCAAGCGGCTCCAAAGGTTTAGCTTCAGCCGTTCAACACGGCGGCAAGGAATTATCCTTCAATAATTATCTTGACTTGGACGGGGCGTTGCGAATTGCTCGCGGATTATTGCGGGACTTGAATCACGAACGTAGCCATGCATGCGTGGTAATCAAACACTCAAATCCGTGTGGGGCTGCAGTCGATTCGACCCAGCTCGGAGCTTGGAATAATGCTTTAGCAAGCGATCCTGAATCTGCTTTTGGTTGCGTTATAGCATTCACAAGTATCGTTGAAAAAGCCACAGCGGAAGCCATCGGTAGTCACTTTCTCGAGTGCATCATTGCACCCGGTTTCGATGATGAAGCCCTTGAAATCCTCTCGTCGAAAAAGAATAGAAGAATGTTAACAATTCCAAAATTCTTACCACGTGAAGATGAGGTTAGAATACGTCAAATTGATGGTGGTTGGGTGGCTCAAATTCAAGGCCCGCCGAGTATTGATTGGGATTCGGTAAAATGTGTTACACAAATAAAAACCGATGCAAATCTTGTTGCTTTAGCCAGTTTTGGATCAACTGTACTCTCTGAGGTAAAATCCAATTCTATCGTTCTCGTCTCCCAGTCTGAAACTGGTTTTGCGACGGTAGGGATTGGACCCGGTCAAACGAGTCGAGTCGAGGCGGTTAGAATCGCTGCTCGGCGTGCAGGCAATAGGGCAATCGGCTCGATGATGGTTTCAGACGCATTTTTTCCATTCCGCGACGGTATAGATACCGCACACGAAATCGGCGTTACTACAGTTGTTCAACCAGGAGGTTCGATGAGAGATCAGGAATGTATTGATGCCGCCGACGAACATAAGATGTCGATGTTGTTTACTGGACAGCGACTTTTCCTTCATTGATTTTGTTGTTTATTTTCAGTTCGGGAGCGCCTACCCTTTCTATTTCTTCTCTGATGCTTAGGGGTATCCTCTTTTTGTGGTCTATTTCCAAAGTATTTTTTATTCTTTTTTCCACTTTTATCAGAACTTGATGCATTGGCCTTTTTCTTCGAATTATATCGCTTATTCTTTTCCCAAGGTCTTTCTTTCTCGGGGCGATTTCCACCTCGCTTCCGTGAGTTTCTGCTACCATTTTTTTCAGGTCGTTTTTGATTGGCGCTTTTCCCTTTTCTCTGATTTTTCCATTCAAAGCTATGGGCGCGCGGCGCACTCTTTTCCTGAGAAATATTATCAATATTTGGCTCATCTTTTCGATCGCTTTCTTGCTCTTCCAACGCCTCAACATTCGGCTCGGTATAGCGTCGTTTGATGCCGACTTCTTTCTGTATACGATTAACCGCTCTCTGTTGAGATTTTTGTACAAATGAAATAACTACGCCCCGTTCACCTGCCCTGGCGGTTCTTCCGCTTCGATGTTTGTACGCCTTGCCGTTTTCAGGTGGGTCGAAATGGATAACACATGATACCCCCTCTATATCGATTCCTCTAGCGGCAACATCTGTTGCGATTAGAACAGAAGATTTTCCATTCTTGAAACGAGCCATCGCCGCATCTCTTTGTCGTTGGTTTAAGCCTCCGTGAAGTGTCGAACAATCGAGTCGTTCAGCTTTCATTTGCTTTCCGACCTGTTCGACGCCACGGCGAGTTCTGCAGAAGAGTATTGTTCTACCATAACGCTTGACAATATTAGCCGAGAGAGTGGTTTTTCCACCTCTGTCAGTCTTCCAGAAAACGTGTCTCATGCTGTCGATGCTGATCTCTTTTGCACCTACTCCAATGTGAACAGGTTTCTTGAGGTATTTTTTGATCAACACAGCAACCTCGTCATCAAGTGTTGCGCTGAATAAAACTGTTTGTCGGTCTTTTCCACATGCCTCGAGAATTTTACTCACAGGCTTCATGAAGCCCATGTCTGCCATTCTATCAGCCTCATCGACAACAACAATTTCGACATCATTAAGGCTGAGGGCGTTTCTACCTAACAGGTCGAGGAGACGGCCCGGGCAGGCAACGAGAATATCAACACCGTTTTCAAGAGCACGGAATTGTTTTCCATAAGATGTACCACCATATACTGAAAGAGTTTCAAGATCGATTGATTTAGCGAGTGGATTTAACACTTTACGAATCTGTTCAGCAAGCTCACGAGTGGGTGTTAATATCAGTGCAGTAGGGCGTTTTGATTCGGCCTGCGTCATTCGCGCAAGCATCGGTAATCCGAAGGCCAAAGTTTTTCCAGACCCTGTCGGTGCTCGACAGCAAACATCTCTTCCGAGCAAAGCATCAGGAATTACTTCGCATTGAACTTCAAAAGGTTCGGTAATGCCTTCGCGATTTAGCGCACGCACTAAAGATGAACCAATTCCTAGGTCGTAGAACGTAACCATTGCAGTACCTCATTCGCGCTGCGCCGACCGTTCGTATTTAGTATGGGCAGATTAGTCAGGGTCTACACTAATCATCGTGACGAGTAGGAACCATTCTCACCAACCACCAAATCCCCACGACCCATATTACTGCAATTGTCACCTGACCATAGCCTGGGTCTCCACTAATATCAGTGATGTAGATTGAAAATGCTGACATAAATGTGATGAGACTGATTATCCCTCTTTTCGCATGTTTTGGAAGTGATTTCCCATTTGCATAATACTCAGTCAATTTCGCTCCAAACATTTTATTGGTCAATGACCAACGAAAGTATTTCTCATCTGAAATACTGAAAAGGTATGCCGCAGGAACCATCCAAGAAACCGTTGGCCAACCTGGAACCCAAATGCCAATAATGGCACAAATGACGAACAATATCCCAATACCAACGTATAATTTTCTACGTAATGGCGTGGTTTGACGTGCATATTTGCCGATAATTTCATCGACTGATTGCAAGGTTTTCACAAATCAGCCGCGCGGCCTTTCAGACATAAATTGAGTGGAAGGACAAGACTACTTCTTCCCCCCAATTCTCAAGCACTTCCCCCATTACGCATGGACATGTCTCTGCCATACACTCTCTCAAGGGTGGGGTCGAAAATTGATCCATTGCGTATCGCCGTGTTCATTTCTGGCGGAGGGTCTGGATTGGGTGCTCTTCTCAAATTTCAAACTAAAATTCCTCGTTCACACCAAACTGTATTGGTAATCTCTGAAGATCCAAATGCTGGTGGACAAATTTATTGTGAACAGAACGATGTAACTTTTGTCGGAATTCGATTGCCTAATATTCCCGATAAATCCCTCCGGCGCCTAACTCATGAAGAAAAAATTGAAGTTAAATTAGCTGAATTTAATGTGGAATTAATTGTTTTAAGCGGCTATATGAGAATATTAACTCCAAGTTTTGTAAAAAAATGGAAGGGCAGATTGGTCAATATTCATCCCTCATTACTCCCCAAATATCCCGGTGCTCATGCCCACAGAGATGCTCTTGCGGATAGTGCTACGGTGAGCGGTTGCACAGTACACCTCGTTGATGAAGGCGTGGATGAGGGCCTTATTTTGGCATCGGAGGCGGTAGAGGTTCTTCCAAATGATACGATTAGTGATTTACAAAACCGAATCAAAATTATTGAACACAAATTATATCCTCAAATTATCGATGATTTGTGTTCGGGAAAAATTCAATTATAATCGAGGTCACTTGGTTGGTTTACATTTCGTAAAAGTGTAGAATCTATCATCAATAATGTATGAGGATATTCAGAAAACGTTTCGTGAAGTGGCGCCCCTTTCCAATTTTCAAGCAATTTTAAAAGCTCGGTCGGGCGAATTAAAGAAAGTAGCGGATGTGCGCGTTTTGGGTCTGCTGGCATTGCTAAAACATCATTTTCTGAAAGAGATTTTTCTAAATCCCAAAAAACCTTATGGTTAATCCATGGAACATCGACAGTTGCAAGCTGGACAGAGTCGATGTTTGCGCATTGCGGATCATTCAGGGACTCTAGTATTGCATCAACAGGGCCAGCGTACTGCTCACCATCTAAAACCCATTCAACATCTAAGGAAGAGTCAATTTCTGTGGAATATTCTTCAATTTTTTCGGGTGTAGAAACCGCGATTCTAATCGGCTCTCTACCTGCTTCGGCCAGGGCCTGTGCAACCCTTTGAATCATTGCAATGCCATCGATTTTTATCATAGCTTTGTCTTTACCCATACGAGATGATCGGCCGCCAGCGAGAAGTAGAGAACGCATTTGACTACCTCAGTTCGCCAAGCCGATTGAGGGCATGTTGAATTTCATCCATCAAGTCCAATGCGCGATTAAGAAATACTTGCCGATCCCGGCGTATTTCTTCGCCTTCCATCCACCGCATTAATTGAGTAATATCTTGGGCATCTCGCTTGATGGTCCATTCGAGCACCTCTTCGGCAATCGGGTCATCCGATGGCAAAAGGCGCTCAACCATATTGCGCCGCCGGACTCCTCATCCATGAGTGCTGCGCTTATTTTTCAGTCAATCTTGATTTTATTCGACTTAATATTGAATCACCACTCGGAATTTTGACCAATTCAATCCGTTTGATAACCTCTTTATTGGGTGAAACACCACGAACCATTCCAGCATGACAAGTCAACATGGCTAGGTAATTATTAATCGATTCAGCCCCTAGCCATTCGATGTATAAATCGGTACTTGGAAGTTGGTGGTTGGCACGAAGTAATTCTTCGATGCAGAGTAATAAACCCTCTATTGGTTCCGTTTTTTGAATTAAATTTTCGAAAGTCCTCCAGGGTTCTATCGAAAGAACAGAATGATCAATATTTGCTAGCAATATACTAGCTAGAGCAACATCTTCTCGACCATGCCTCTTCCACAATTTCTTAATTAATTTTAGCAATATTGCCTGCGATTTTCCAGCATTTGTAAGTAACCAAGAAGCCAAGCGTCTTAGCAAATCATCGGGCGTTCCCAGGATGAAAGAATAGCCAGAAGAAGTCGTTAATCGGTCGGTATTGGATTTCATAATTAATGCAGGAACGCCAATGGGATAGGCCTGACGGGCCGTTCTTGCAAGCTTTCTCGCAGAGTGGTGAACACCAGGGGGCTGTTTTGCTAGAAAACCATCTAGATTTTCAGCAGACATACAATAATCCTCATTTTTGAAGACGGATCCGATCGATGATTTCCGAAAACCGCGCCATTGAATCTTTCATTTCAAAACGAACAGTTTCGATAACCGTACGGTGTACTATTTCTTCCAATTGCCGGTCGAGGCTTCGAATAATTGCCCGATGTTCCGATTCTTCTATTTCAAAAACCAATCGAAGATAGGCAATCATTTGAATTGCCTCATCAGATCTGTCGGTATGAATTAGAAAAGATTCAAGAATTTGTCCATAAATTAAACGCTTTTCATTCTGGTTTATTTCTTCACCTTCAGGCAATTTACCATCATTGATGATCGATTCGTATGCCAAGCCCGGCTCTTCTTTCTTCAATCGAAGAGAATGAGCCAATTTTGTCAACAATCGTTTTTCACCACCCGACAGATTTCCATCGTGGAGGGCGAGGCTTGCCACGCCTCGGAAAATGGCTAAACGATCAGAGGACGCCTCAACCATATTCGACCTTCTCAGCCCTCTACCTTAATGCCTATCCTTTGAGTATGAACAAATCATTTTTTTAACCTATGATGAAATAGGAGCCTTCATGAAGGGGGCATCCCCCCGTTCTTTACGGTAATCTGCCACACTCGAGGGCGTTTCGCGCCCATTCTAACCCTGAGCCGATTAGGCGAAAAAGGGTACGAGGCCCCGAAAGTGGGGCTGGGAACCGAAGGAGAAAATATAATGTCTAAAGAAGGAAAATACATAATTCACGCAACTATTCGTTGCGACGGAACCGTCGCACGAAAGGATGTCGTCGGAGCAGTTTTCGGTCAAACCGAAGGTTTGCTTGGCGATCAATTGCAATTACGAAAATTGCAACGAACAGGACGTATCGGACACGTAGATGTCTCACTGAATCAGAATAAAGGAAAGGTTCAGGGAGAGATTCATCTTTCGTCATCAATCGATCAAGTTAGTACCGCAGTAATCGGTGCAGCACTCGAAACGATTGATCGAATCGGTCCATGCAAAGCCAAAATCAAAGTAACATCAATCGAAAATATAGTGTCTGCTAAGCGCGATACTGTCATCGGTAGAGCGAAAACATTGTTGCTCGAAATGGTCAACTCTGGACAAGACGAGTCGAGGAATATCTTAGATGAGGTTCGAGCCGTCTTAACACTGGATGCAGAGAAAGACATCTCAGGAATGACAGCAGGTCCAAGTGTCAAGGATAGTGATGCGCTCATTATCGTCGAAGGACGAAACGATGTTCGCCAACTATTGAAGTTTGGAATCAAAAATGCAATCGCTACTATGGGCTCAGGAATTAAGCCCGAACTCATTGATATTGCATCTACTAAATCAGTTGTAACCGCATTCCTTGATGGTGATCGAGGTGGCCGACTTTTACTGATGGAACTGAGTGGAAAACTAGGCAAATCACTAACTCATGTTACATTTGCACCAGTCAGCCGCGAGGTTGAACATCTTGAAGGAAAAGTCATCACTAAGTGCTTGAATC
>Ga0315334_10000383_pt1 | contig 27155 bp, 17 predicted proteins | sample M150034915metaG_FD_205555 | JGI IMG/M metagenome (GOLD analysis project Ga0315334, IMG submission 205555) | Ammonia-oxidizing marine archaeal communities from Monterey Bay, California, United States - M1 500m 34915 | ecosystem: Environmental > Aquatic > Marine > Intertidal zone | place: USA... | reverse complement strand
CTGACCACTTTCAAGACACTCAAAGGAATGTGTGAACAGCGAAGCATTCGAAATGGTAAATTGCCCGTAGTCGGGCAAGGCCGCATTGACCTGTCAGCATTCCACAAAAAGTAATCCGTCTGTAATTCTGAGCCTGACTTTCATGAAACCGACTCGCGGCAACGACGAAGACGACGGCGGACTTGATTCGCTACTCGACACCATGACCAACGTGGTCGGCATCCTGGTGTTGGTTCTCATTGTCACTCAAATGAGCATCGCTGAAGTCGTCACGAAAATTACCAGCGAGAATCAGATTGATGAAGAATCGCTGGAACAACTCGACCAGCAACTCGAAATAGAACGAGCCGAATTAAGAGACCTTGAACAGATCCTCATTGACCCACTGGACATCGACGCAGACAGGCAACGCGAGGAACTAGCGAAAAAAAAGGAGTTACTCGAACGCCGCAAGGCATTGCTCGCAGAGACAACAAAAGAGAAAAATGATTTCTCGCTCAAAATCACAGCCGACCAGGAACTGGCGACAAAGAACACCAAACAGATTGCCGACACCGCTGCCAAACGCGCAGAACTTGAAACGCTGATCAGTACGTCGCTCGCAAAAAAGGCGGACCTCGCCGCTCTGACGGACAAGACCCCCAGGGCAAGGGCACCGGCTGACATCCAGATCAGTATCCCGAATCCCCGCCCAGCGCCTGCAGGTGTGAAACAATTGATGATTGTCTGCAGTGAGAACCGGATCTACCCCGTCAACATCGACGGATTCAGAAAAGATGCCGAAGCGAAGGCCAAGACAATCATTGCCCGATTCAAGATGAACAGCGATCCAGCCAAGGGAATCGACCCGGAAAAATTCAAACAGCACTATGAACAGCTGACGCAACAGGATGATTTTTTTGACGTCGAATACTTTGTCCAGTCCGACCGCTGGCCACGGTTTCGACTGATTCCGCGGGAGAAACGCGGAGCCGTTGGCAAAGAACTCATCAATCCGCGATCCCGCATCCGCCGCTGGTTGGCAAACGTCGACTTCAGCAAGTATTACGCGAGGTTCTACGTCCTGCCCGACAGCTTCGATGCCTACGTTACAGCAAGGCGTTTTTTCGCCAAGTCAGGCGTCCTCGCAGGCTGGGATCCGCAAGCTAAAAACTGGGTTTTGACCTCGCATGTAACCGGTGGAATCGAACTCGGGCCTCCAAGACCCAAACCACCACCGCCACCTCCTGGAACTACCCCACCCCCCAAACCCAAACCTGCTAACGTCATCGACTGATCAGGCATCCGGCTGATTGAAATCGCGTGGCCAGTACGAAGTGCGCATCACGGCTTGAGCAGCGGTACCGGATTGGACACCCTACCTGGCTGGCGTTGTCCCCGACCACTTCGACCACGGTCACCCAGTTCCAGGCGTGCTCGTTCGCCAAATTCGGTCAGTCTTGCAACAACTTCCGGATGATCCGCAGCGACGTTGGTACTGCAATCGATGTCCTGTTCAACATTGAACAGTAAAGAAACTGTGCCGGGGCTTTCTGAGGTTTTACCGCGTGTGAAGTGCGGATGCTTGGTGAAATTGTCCAGCGGCAGAAACAACTTCCACGGTCCACTACGGACCGCTTGCAACTGATCACGCTCGTAAAAATAAAAGGCTTCATACGGACTCTTTGCCTCAGCCTTGCCCAAAATTAGCGGCGTGATGTCGTGGCCATCGATTTTACGATCCGTGGGAACCTGGCCATGTCCCATGGCTGCCAAGGTGGGCAACAAATCCATGGTTGTTGCCAGTTCAGAACAAACAGTTCCGGATGGCACATGGTTTGGCCACCACATGATGGTGGGCACTCGAAAGGCGCCTTCGCTGGTTGTGTAGCCGCGACCATGAAGTGGTCGATTGGTCCCTCTCGCCAAACTGGACATCTCTCGCGCCATCGGTGCACCATTATCTGATGTCCAAATCACGAGGGTTCGCTGATCGATTCCCAACTTGACGAGTTGGTCCATGATTTTTCCGATTGACCAATCAAGTTCCTCAATGGAATCTCCCCAAGGACCGTTTCGGCTGCGTCCTTTAAAATCAGCGCTGGCAAACGGTGCCGAAGTACTTCCCGGCATCGCCTGTGGCATGTAGAGAAAAAACGGCCGTGTCTGATTATCCTCGATGAATTCAAGCGCACGCAGGGTGTAATCTCTGGTTAACTGATCGCGGTCAACCGGCGCCTCGATCACCGTTGAGTTCTTGAGCAAAGGAAGTGGCGGCCATGGCGGTCCCTTAAATCGGTCAGCAACTCGACGCCCGACTTCCTCAGTCATGTCGTCGCTGTAGGGGATTCCATAAAACCAGTCAAACCCCTGCTGATTGGGCAAGAACGCGGGTTGATCACCCAAGTGCCATTTTCCAATCATGCCGGTCCGATAGCCTGCCGAACGAAGCACTTCGGCAATTGTCACTTCCTCAGGATTCAAGCCATAAGGTGAGACTGGCCGCAAGACCTGACCATCACGCGGATTGTCGTGCATTCCTACTCGTTGCGAGTAGCACCCTGTCATCAGGCTACTGCGTGATGGCGTGCAGACCCCGGCGGTAACACAAAAATGCGTGAACTTTCGTCCCTCTGCTGCCATACGGTTCAGAGAGGGAGTCCGATGGACTTTAGATCCAAACGGCTCGATGTCGCCATAACCAAGATTATCGCAGAACACAACAATGAAGTTGGGTAGCTGAGCATTATCCGACTCAGCGATCGCCTGAGATCGTTCCTGCGCAACGCAGATCAATCCCTGATCTGCCAAAACCAGCAAAGCCGCAACGACAAGCATTGAACGCGGTCCACGTGCAGCCCTTACGCAGCCAAACCCGTCTGTTTTTTTACGCATGACCCACATCACCTGAAACCCGACACTTTCGTAAGAGAAGAGGAATGATTATCGTAACCTGCGGCCTGCTCTGCTGCTAACGGTTCGCCACCGCAGATTCAGTGAATCTTTCTGTGAGGTGACAGATTTTTCGTAAAACGCAATGACTTTTTCGGAAATGGGCAACTTCCATCATTGGCATGAGGGACCGGCCGAGAACATTTCACCCAACACGAATCGCAAAAAAATGCGATACTAATCGCTATGTGCCGCGACGGGATTCATTACCATGTGGTTCAGGGTGACGAAAGCAGAACACCCAATCAGCAACAAGATCTTGACAGTGATCGTACTCACCAGACTTGTCCTAGCGAGCGACCCACTGCCCTACCCTTCCCTCATTTCTATCGTTAATTTCGAGACCTGCCCATGTCCATGTCCAAATCTTCTGATTGCTCACCTCAAGACTCACAACCGATCAACAACACCGCGCCCGATACTGCCGCTGCAACCCGCCGCAGTTTCCTGAAGACTGGCACGGCTGCGTCCGCAACTGTGATCGCTGGCATGGCAACGGTTCGTCCGATACGTGCAGCGGAGCCAGAAAATGGATCAGCTGAACCAATCCGAATCGGGCTGGTAGGAGCTGGCGGTCGTGGAGGCGGCGCGATCAATGACTCGTTGACCATCAATCAGAACGTCAAGCTGACCGCAATTGCTGACGTAGACGAAAGGAAGCTGGCGGGTCTGCGAGACGGGACCGCCAAGCGTCACGAGGGCAAGGTTGATGTTGCCGAACACAAGATGCACAGCGGAATTGATGCCTATCGGCGGATTCTGGATGATCCTGACGTCGATGTGGTTCTGTTTGCGACTCCCCCCGGCTTTCGACCTCAGTATGTAGCCGAAGCCGTCGACGCCGGAAAGCATGTCTTCGCTGAGAAACCAACCTGTGTTGACCCAGCTGGATATAAGATCTGCCTATCAGCTCATGAGCAAGCCGAAAAGAATGGCACCGCGATCGTGACCGGAACCCAGTACCGTCGTCAAACCAATTACATCGAAGCGATCAAACAACTTCACGAAGGCGTGATTGGTGACATCATTGCTGCAACCATGCGGTACTGTTCCAGCGGAATCTGGTTCCGCAACCGCCAGCCTGAAATGTCTGACTCGCAGTATGAGGTATTCAACTGGATGCATCACATCTGGCTCTCGGGTGACCAGATTGCCGAACAAGCGGTGCATAACATTGACACGATGAACTGGATCATGGGCGGAGCTCCGGAATCAGCCTACGGATCAGGCGGTCGATTTACTCGTCCCGAAGGAAGTGAGATGTGGGACAACATTGAGGTTGACTACGTCTATCCAGGCAACCGTCTGGTTTCCTTCATGTGTCGCCAGATCCCCGGCACGCAGGGTGATAATTCGAACACGATTTATTGCACAGAAGGCCGCTGTACGATCAAAGGTGGCAACAGTGGTGCGAGCCTTGTCGATCGCGACGGCAAGGAAATCTGGTCGATGAAGGGCGATATTGGTGCTGCCTACAAACAGGAACACAAGGACCTGATTGACTCGATTCGCAATGGCAAACCTATTGTTGAACTAAAGAACACGGCCGATAGTTCGATGACCGCCGCGCTGGGGCGAATGGCAGCCTACACTGGCAAAAAGGTTACGTGGGACTTTGCGACCAACGAATCCAAACTGGATCTCTTTCCCAAGGATTTTGACATCAACGGTTCGCGACCCGAGCCAGAATTTGCTATTCCCGGCAAGACCAAACTGATCTAAGCAGTTTCGAGCTGACAGATTGAAATCGCCGAGGGGCAGGGGCAATGACCCTCGCGATGGATCAGCCGACGGCATCAGGTTCAGCGTGGTGTTTCGGCTGTTCTACTGGAACATCAGCATGAATGGCAGGTACACCTACCTGTCATGGCATTGGGCGGCATTTGTGTCGCGATCCAGCGTGCCGCTTGTCGTTCACAGCATCGACGTGCCGAGCTAGAAACGCAATCATGGCTCCCCTATCTCGATCATTCTGGGGTTCCAGCATAACAATGTGCGGAAAACTTCATGCTGCTGTCACGGCAGATCACGGCAGATCACGATCCAAGCATGCCAGTCAGCTTACCTCGTTGATCGTGAGAGGGTGCAGCTTGAGAGCCCTGGGCTTCACCCCACTGAATTCCCTGTAAACTGGAGGGTTAACCGTGACAACGTTCAGCGTTAGCCCGGACCGGACAGCCGCTTGGTTACCCATCTTGAGCCGTACCACAGGCTTCTTTTCCGACGCACTTAAAACGCAGCGATCCTACAGTGCTGGTTTGCCTTGAGTGGATTAAAATCGCCATCGACGCCAGCAAACTTTTTTCCCAGACTATTCCTAATAACCTGGTGAGTGGCTCGTTAACGCTGCTGAACCGCGATCTTTTCTCTTCTGCCAAAAACCGATGACCGAATCAGGATCCACCTGGCCGGCTGACACCATCAATACCCTCGTAGATCGCTACGAGCGGCCTTTGCTGGCTTATGCCGGCAGAATGCTCGGGGGTGATTGGCAGGGGGCACAAGACGCGGTGCAGGAAACGTTCCTGCGGCTGTGTCGTGAAGACCCTCAAAAGATTGAATCTCGCGTCGCAGCATGGCTTTTTTCTGTTTGCCGAAGCCGAGTCATAGACATGCAGCGGACCAATCACTCGACCCCATTTGACGCCTCTCAGATCGCGGTGGCTGACACAGCACCGGACGTTTCAGAAGTAGCAGTGGGCGTCGAAGATCGTGAGCAGTTAAATCACTTGGTTGAAAATCTCACACCCCGCCAACAGGAGGTGCTTCGTCTGCGACTGCAAGCTGGACTGAGCTATCGCGAAATTGCCAAAGTCACCGGTTTGACGATTGGCAACGTCGGCTTCCACCTACACGCTGCGGTTCGTAATCTGCGCGACTCGCTGGCAGTCAGTTAACCCCTCACGACCTTCCATTTACGCCTCGCCCGCCCGAACAAACACCTGTAGACCAGAGACCGAAATGTCCGAATCAATCTGGGAAAATCCTAAGCTGACCGCCTATGTACTCGGTGAAATGCCCGAGGCCGAAGCAGCAGAATTCGAATCAATGATGCAAACTGACTCAGCATTGGCTGAGGCTGTGAGGGAAGCTCGCGGCGTTACCGACCAACTACAGGTCATGTACAAGGCCGACGCGGGAACCACCCTAGACGTTGCTCGGCGTGAGGCAATCACGAATCACCACAACGCACCGACGCTGGCACAGCCAGATGAATTTTCGTGGCGGATACCAATGACTTTATTGGCCACCGCAGCCGCGCTGCTGCTGCTGATTGGTGTACCTGTTCTTCTTAGAGACTCACCACTGTCTGTCGGTCAAGCTACAGGCGACCAGACAGACTCCCGAAATCGAGCAAGTACGCAAGCAACGCATGAAGCGGCCAGCGCTGACAAGACCAGGCCGCAGAGCGAAATTGCTCTAGAAGGTGACGAAACACAACACCAAATCGATCTTAATGGTCTATCACCCTTGAATGATTTCGATCAGAACGCACCCTCCAACCCGCTTCCTTCTTCTGCGGCTTCAGATGCAATCAGTATCGCTGAACCCAGTGCGGTAGCCAAAGATGCCTACAGACAACAGCGTCCCGGCAAAGATCCGAATCAACGGAATTTGCAAGGGATGGGTGGCGATGCAAGGGGAAAGGCAGGTGCAGTCGAGTCTGGCCAATCACATCCGAACCGTACTCCCAATCCAGTCTCTGGACCATCTGCGGGCGCGGCTTTCAAATCAGTGAAAAAGAGGAGCGCCCTGGACGGACAACCCGAAAATTCTGCCATCATAGCAGGAGGCATGAGCTTGAACGAAGAAAGTGGCGAAGCCCAGATGATGAGAAGGGACCAGCCCGCCGACGGCGATTCCACTCGCGTATTGCGTAGCGAGAGCACTCGAGGCCTGATGAGAGGCAACCTCGATGTTAAATCTGACACCATTGGTACGGAAATGGGATCCGATATGCGATTGGATGAACTGGGCGACAAGAAGCTCCGCAAAGAGATGGATGACGCCATCGACGAGAACGAAACACTGACGCAACGGAATCGGTTCCCTTCAGCCGTCGAAAATACTTTCAAACGCGTCGCAGAAGAGCCGTTAAGCACATTCTCTGTCGACGTCGACACAGCCAGCTACAGTAAGATCCGCGAATATTTGCTCGGGCAAAACCGGCGACCTCCGCTTGGTGCTGTACGTATCGAAGAAATGGTGAACTATTTCAACTACGAGTATCTGCCACCCAAGGATGATGCCGAATACCCATTCGCTGCCAAGGCAGAGATCATGTCCTGCCCTTGGAATGATTCCCATCGCCTAGCTCGCATTGCGTTGAAAGGCAAAGAAATGACTGTCGAGGAACGTCCACCCTGCAATCTCGTGTTTCTACTCGACACCAGTGGCTCGATGAACTCAGCCAACAAACTGCCGCTGGTCAAAGAGGGAATGGCAATGCTGTTGTCCCAACTTGGCGAAAAGGATCGTGTCGCAATTGTGGTGTATGCGGGATCTGCCGGCCTCGTACTCGACTCGACTTCGGCCAAAAAAACCAAGAAAATTGAAAAGGCACTCGTGGAACTCATGGCCGGTGGCAGCACCAATGGTGGTGCAGGCATCTCTTTGGCCTATCAAACCGCTCGTGATAACTTCATCGCTGATGGAGTCAACCGCGTCATCCTGTGCACCGACGGCGATTTCAACGTGGGCACGACCGGGACAGATTCGCTCGTCCGCATTGTCGAGGAAGAGGCCAAAGGCGGCATTTTCCTGTCCGTACTCGGATTCGGCATGGGGAACCACAACGACGAGATGCTGGAAAATATCAGCGGTCGCGGAAACGGCAATTACGCCTTTATCGACACTGAAAAAGAAGCCAGGAAAGTCCTCGTCGATCAGGCTGGTGCAACGCTCGTTACCATCGCCAAAGATGTCAAACTACAGATTGAATTCAACCCTAGAATCGTCTCAGCCTACCGTCTAATTGGCTACGAAAACCGTGTTCTATTCAAAGAAGATTTTAACGATGACAAAAAAGATGCCGGTGAGATCGGAGCAGGGCATGCAGTCACTGCTTTGTACGAACTTATCCCGGCTGGGGCCAGCAACGAAGCAATGCCTCCCAAAATCGATGGTCTAAAATATCAGTCTCAACCCCAACTCACCGATGCAGCTAATGCTGGCGAAACCTTGACCCTCAAGCTCCGCTACAAGGAACCTGATGGGGACACCAGCAAGCTGATTGAATTCCCGGTTGTCGATAACGAAACAGCATTCAGTGACGCCGATCACGACGCTCGGTTTGCTGCTGCAGTCGCCAGCTTTGGCATGCAACTGCGTCGCAGTCAATACGCCGGTGATTGGAATTTGAGCAACGTCATCACCGTGGCGCAAGGTGCCAAGGGAGAAGATGAATCTGGCCTGAGATCGGAATTTGTCGAAATGGTCCAAGCCGCCAGTAAACTGATGGGTAATCAGTAGATCTGGCAGGTGACATCGACAACGAAGTCTTTGGCAACCGCAAGCACCAGCTATCCTGCTTGCGATGTTGCTTCAAGTTCTCGAGACTTCGCTCTCGCGGCTCTTATCGCTGCCTGCAACATTGCTAGGCGACCCTCCCACTCGCAGCACTTTATTCTGCGTGGTTTGGGCGCCGCGTTATAGAAGCCACCAATCGAGCGTGTTCCGACCGTTTGAAGGCATTGGCCAGCGACTTGGAAAGGGCCAGCGACTTGGAAAGGTACCCAACGCGTCAAGCTAGCGTCATCGCACGTCGTCTCCCCGAGCTCGCCTGCAGCGTGGCACTAAGGCAAGATCCCACCATTCGCTGGGCCCGTGGTCCGCGTCGAGGCAAAATTTCTCACGGTTGGTAGAGCCGTGCCACGCTTCGCCGCCTCGTATTTCAAGGCTCGCTCAAAAAAGGGAAATGGATAGTGTGAATTTCGACGCATGGCATACCGTTCAACTGCAACAACCAATTTCGTTTCCAACTTTCCATTCTTGGTCAGACCGACAACGTGCTTGATATACGCCCGTTGATCATCTCGCGTCGCTCGGAGGCGGTTGACCAACTGTTCCTCCAGATTTGCAGATCGATTTGGACCCGCTGAAAGGATTCGAGGCGTTGTGATCTGTGCATTGACAACAGGCCCACCCATCAATGCGACACCCAACACGACCGATTTCAACATTTTCTGCATGGCATTGGCTCTCTTAAAAACAATCCATCGAATTCCTATAAATCCCTTTGGGCACAGCTACGGCCTGAGTCCAAGAAGACCAAAAACACGGGAATCCGCCATTCGGGGCGGATAAACACTTTGCTAAGAATCAATTAACACTTGCCCCCGTGTCAACGCAAGACAAACATCAAATTGACAAGTTAGGAGGTTTGCGTCATTGGTGCGGCCACGCTTTGGTTCTGTCTGCGTCGGTAGCACCGATTGTCTGTACCACAGCACTTCTGAGACCGAAGAGAAACTGTAGCGGTCACACGATCAAAAGATCGCACATCCATGGAACGGAAACATTGGCCGCCGAGTGAGGCGCGTCGCTCGGAAGGAAATCGGCATGAATCGTTTACTTATGATTGCAGCCCTTGGGGCTTTGTTGGTCGGATCAACCGGCTGCCTACATCACAATCTTCTCAAAAACAACAAGGGTGATTGCACCTCCTGTGCCAGTGGCAACTGTACCAGTGGCAACTGCAACTCATGTCAGGCCAACCCTAACGCATACGGTGCCGTTGGTGCCTGCGTTGGTGGTGGTTGCAATGGGAACTGCGGTGGAAGTTGCAAAGCTGGTTGTGCAACCACCGTGGCTCGGATTGGCGGCATGTGTGGTGTTTGCGGCGGCCAAGGCTGTCGCACTGGTTGCATTTCTGGTCGGCTAGGCTGGCAACAGGGTGGACTTGACTACAGTGCACACCTGCAACCCGGCCCCATGGGACATCACGCAGGTGACGCCATGAACAGCCAGCCATTTTATCCAGGCCCCCCCTCAGCCCAAGTGGCCTACCCGTACTACTCACACCGTGGTCCCCGCGACTTCCTGCTCGATAATCCCCCCACCATCGGGCGTTGATTATGCAACCGCGGTCGGTTTCAAACTGCCGCCCAAGAGCAACAGTAAAGCAGACAATGGCCGACGGGGAATGCCTCGTTGGTCATTGTTTCGTTAAGAACCTGCACAACATTTTGATCGTCCTGTGAACCTTATCACATCGTTATCCTTCTTTAACTGTTGACATTCCCCTGAACGCCGAGCAGCACCGTGGCCTCAGACTATCGCCTGAAAGAGCAACTTCCTGAATTGACGGAAGAGATCGTTGCGACCTACACCCCCGAAGACGCGATCAACCATCTCGGCCACTCTGCTTTGCCAAGCTACACCGGTGTCACCGATATTCTGTTGAATCTAAAGGATGTGCTGTATCCCGGTTACCGCCGCAAAGTAGGCCTGCATTTGGGGAACATCCGCTATCACGTCGGCAGCCTGATTGATTTGTTGCATGATCAATTGACCACCGAAATCGCCCGCGCCCTTCGGCATGAGCATCGCGGAAAGAAAAACCACAGCGACTGCGAAACCGACATTGACTTTGAAGCCAAGGGGCAAGCCATGGCGATCGAGTTGCTCAAACGCATTCCCTCGCTTCGCACAATTCTTGGCACCGACGTGCTGGCGGCTTACGAGGGCGACCCAGCCTGCAACACGACTGACGAGGTCGTGTTCTGCTACCCCGGATTTGAGGCCGTTACCGTCTATCGTATCGCCCATGAACTACTCAAACTCGATGTTCCTTTCATCCCTCGCATGATGACCGAGTGGGCTCATAAGCAAACCGGAATCGACATTCATCCCGGCGCAACCATCGCTGACTATTTCTTCATTGACCATGGCACGGGTGTGGTGGTTGGCGAAACATGCCAGATTGGTAAGCATGTCAAACTCTATCAGGGAGTGACTCTCGGTGCACTCAGCTTCCCCACCGACTCGGAAGGACAACTGATTCGTGGCAGCAAACGGCATCCCACGATCGAGGACCGCGTCGTCGTCTACGCCAACGCAACCATCTTGGGCGGTCGCACAGTGATCGGACACGATTCAGTGATCGGATCGAGCGTTTGGATCACGAAAACCGTCTCACCGAACACCACCGTTGTGTTGGAAACACCTCAACTCAGAGTCCGCGGCGGCGAAAGTGACCCAGACGTGCTTGACCACGATCTGAACTTTCAGATCTGAACTTTCTAAGCCCGTTGGGCAGGTCGTGATGTGCACGTTGCCCAGAAGGGCCTCGCAAATCGAACCCTGAGCGCAAAACCCTGAGCGGCGATCCAACCACCCGCTAACAGGAACGGTTGCTGACACGACACTCGACGCTAACGTGTTCAGGCGGTCCTGTCGCCAAGTCAACCTGCACGGTTCGCCACTACAGACAGCTGCCAAACCGGAACCTCAACGCCCTGTGGTTCACCGACCTACGTTTTGCCTTGACGACGGGGGTTCACTCATCTGACTCAGTCTCAGCCCTTGCTTTTGCGGACTGATAGATTTTTGACAGGCGAAGCAACAGGGGTAAAAGTGCAGCATCCAGAGTCGGTTCGTCAAGCTTGTCTGTTTTGCCGCGCAGCGTGGCGAGTTCGCGTTCGATCGAATCGCGTTCGGACATTTCCTGCCGAGTGAATGGCAGCCGCCCGCCAGATGGAGCCAGTGTGACACGCAATGCAGCAGTCCCATCCAACCCCACGCCGTCCTTTGCTTTGGCATTAGGTCGAACACCGCGAAACATAGAGGCGGGCGTTCCCTTACCGTCCCCATTATCGTCGATCAACGCATGTTCGGTAGCAAGTCGTGATTCTGATTCATAGAAAAGACGGACACCGGAACTGGCTCGCAGAAACGCTTCATGAACAGACACCTCTCCATCATGGTCTAGATCTGAGTCCGGTGACCCAATCGCCTCAGCAAAATACTTGCCGAACCTGGCATAGTTCTGCTCAACGCCACTGCGTGTTGCGGTCACTACGATCCGCTTGGGACCCGACAAGCGGTTCACAAAGGGACCACTGGCTGATGCGCAATTTACAATCACCACTGGTCGTTGGGCCGTGCTCAGCCATTGATTCAATTCTTTCGCCGATACGTCAGGCCCGCGAAGATTAAATTTTGCGATATCACGGGCATACGTTCCGTGCCCGATCAGAACCAACCACAGCGGCGCCACTTTCTCTGCGGAACTGGACATCAACGCCTGTTTGAGAGTCTCTCGATCAGTGCCCCCACCCTGCCCTTCACTCAAACCGATTGTCTGCAACGAAAGAGCCGACTGCTGGGCAACTTCCGTCCAGCGTTGACACCAGGCAAGGAATCCCTCCTCGAACTCAGGGGTGCCGGGCGCACCGACCACCAATATCAGTTGGCCTTGTGACGAGACGTCTGATTGAGCTTGCCCCTGATCAGGTACAGCACCAGCATCTTTGGCGTTCTGGACTTCGGCATCCGCTTTGATCTGCCCGACTGCCAAAGCAGGAAAGCACGCCAGAGCGACCGACATGACGAGACACGCTATTCGCTGACCGCGGCAGCCCGACGTTGGATTGAATCGCTTCCAACGGAACGCTCTGTAAATAAAAATCATGCCAAACCTTTCCAACGTCTCAATCCCCATTCACAACAAAGGCAAAGCATTGCCAAAAACATCACCCAAGGGCGGTGCCAAATCGGGTAGATCCAGGTTTCCGTTAGTGGAACATTGCGTTCGGGCAAGCCAGCGGCAAACCGATCCAGTTGGTCTTCGCTGACAACTTCACCGCCGGTCTGTACGGCAATTTCTTGCAACAGAGATCGGTTGAATCTCAAGTCACGGAACTCTGCCGCCCCGGCTTCGGACGTCCAACCTGTGTTCGCCAAACCGACCTCCGTGCCATCAGCCGCTGTCACCTTAGCATCAACAGAATACCCGCCCGGTTCACGAGACCAGTACGTGGCCACGTACTTACCAGCCTCATCGCCATCCATTTCTGCTTTCAAGTTAAACGGTTCGCCACCAACGGGCGTGATCTCAAGGTCGACCGTAGCGTTGTCCAGCAACAGATATTCGTCGTCCCTAGCCGTCACCACCAGAGTAACGGGCTGGCTGGGGTCATCGCCCCGTTCCACTCGCACTTCAGCTCGTCTGGGCACATCATTAACCAGCCAGTGCGAAAGTTGTCGCCAAGCCTGCGCGGGGTCGTCCCGCAGCATAGCATCAGCCCCGGCTCTGGCTTGCGTTCCATTGCGACTTTGATCGAACGTGTCGTTGCGTCTCATCGACCAACGCCACATGTCTCCGAGCGTAATCGCCGCGGTTCGTCCCTTGCCGAACCGCTGGGCAACCATCGCAGGTACCGATTCGTCGCCTGGCCCCGAAACCGTTGCCAGTTGTGAGGCCCCGGGTTTTACATCACCCACCGAATTGAGCGTCAAAAACGGAGGCATCGAACGTATCCTTTCCTGTTCTGCCAGTTCCGTGTCCCGCAACCTCGCCCAAGGCTGCAACAAACCCTCACGGGTGAGTTCCACAGTATATGGGCCAGCGATCTTTTGCTTGCTCGATCGAGCGGCATACACGGGTGAAAGTTCGCCAAGCGGACTCTCTGCAAACTTTTTGGAATCAAACGCTTCGCTGCCCCCCAACATCAACAGGCCGCCCCCGCGAGCAGCAACAAACTTACGTAGCAACAACATTTGGTCTTGGGTAAAGAACTCGCATTCAATGTCGTCCAGGATGATCCCGTGGTACGCAAACAATTCCTCGGCAGTCTCCGGAAACCCGTCACTCAATTCTTCGGACTCCTTGACTCCGAGTCGAAGGATGACAGGCTCATCGTACTGTTGTGCAACTTCCTCTTCGTCTTTACCCAAACCTGCGAACAGCGGATTGGTGGCGTTCACTGCTTTGTCACGAAAGCTGAACTTTGGTTCTTTGTTGGCGATTCTCAGCAGCGCGACCAACTGCACCTCGGCGTCTTCCTGCAGGGCGCGGCGGAGAAACTTGAACTCCCAGTTGGGTCGGCCTGCGAGATAGAGAATGCGATATGGTCCGGTCGAACGATCTACCGTGACGATGCGTTGATTATTCAGCAAGGTTGCCTCTGCAGAACTGGCTTGCATCTGACGACTCAGGCTGCCCTGCTCTGTGCCGCCCTGCTCTGTGCTGCCCTGCTCTGTGCTCGCCTGCTCTGTGCTGGCCTGCTCTGTGCTGGCCTTGACGTTACGGTCGTTCTTGTTCCCTGCGTCGCTATCGTCTCTTTCACTGACGTCATTAGCAGGTGCCTGTCCTTCGCCCCAATCACGATCATCTTCAACAAATACGCTGGCCCTGTAAAAAGTCACGCCTGAATCTTCGGGCCGAAAACGAAAACGAACTTCCTGCGACTCATTCTCACGTCCCAGTTCGACAGCCTGCTCCTCAATTAAGTTCCCGGTTGCAGCATCTGCGAGACGCACATAGGCTTTTTGCCCTTCCATTCCGATCGCGTCGAATGAAACGGTGACTGTCGTGGGGGAAGATTCAAAATCGGTTTGCCGCACGCTCACGTCAGCGACTCGCAAGTCCTGAAAATCCCCGTCGCTCGATGGCAGTACAGGGTAGACAGGAAATCCCAAGGTCGACCAGTCAACTTCAGCCGCAGGCAAATCGGTCAGGTTCCCATCACTAAAAACTAAAACACCCGCTACGGGACGCGATGAAAACCGATCACTCAATGCTCGCAGGCTACCTGACAGGGACGATGCGTAACCGTCTGCTTGCAGATCTCCAAAATCATCAACGCTTTCCAATCGTGCATCAAAAACGTAGGGCCGGACATCAAAAGCTTGACCCACACGAACCCTCCATGCAGCACTCTCGTCAACCATTCTGGTGACCTGTTCCCAACGGGTTTCATCACCGGCGGCAATTTTCAGCTGCATGCTCTGACTATTGTCAACCAAGATTGGAAGGATGTTTGCATGGGGCCGAGGACGCGTCCCGCTGCGCATCGGTTCCAACAGACAAACCACAAGCAGAATAATAGCCGCCAATTTCAACGCTGCTGCGGCCAACCTTACACCGCCTTTAGTGTAAGGGCGCGTGTATCCCCACAGCACGATCACCGTGAATGCTGCTGCGATCAAAGCAGCCGGCCATAACCACTGAGGCGCACCCCAGACGATCTCGCCGTCAACCTCACCTATCATGAACCCAATGCTCAACGTCCACTCCCCAAGCTCTCGTAATACTTTTGTACCGCGTCAGTAAATTCCACGGGAACTGGATCACGGTCAATCGGAACCGGAGCACTCTTCTCCGCAGAACGCCGCAACAATTCTTCTGAAACGTTCCGTTTGAGCTCACGCAAAGGAGTCGCAATCATTTTCTCAACCAGATTCCACTGCGGTTCCTTGGAATTGCGACGGAACTCCAGCCTGACCTCTCTCGCACGATCTCGAATGCGAGCGGCCTCAGACCTCAACTCGGGCGAGTCAACCATTTCCTCTACGTCTCGCAAGCGATCTGACCACTCAATGAATCCGTCGCCGGTAAGAGGATCAGAAGCTGGATTGTCAGCAGCAAAACGACTCAAACCACCGCTCTGGCGATTGGTCGGCGATTGCTGTCCAGGTTGTTGTCCAGGTTGTTGTCCAGGTTGTTGTCCAGGTTGTTGTCCAGGTTGCTGTCCAGGTTGCTGTCCAGGTTGTTGTCCAGGTTGTTGTCCAGGTTGCTGTCCAGGTTGTTGTCCAGGTTGTTGTCCAGGTTGTTCGCCGGGCTGTTGTCCAGGTTGCTGTCCAGGTTGCTGTCCAGGTTGTTCGCCGGGTTGCTGTCCAGGTTGTTCGCCGGGCTGTTGTCCAGGTTGTTCGCCAGGTTGCTGTCCAGGTTGTTCGCCGGGCTGTTGTCCAGGCTGTTGTCCAGGTTGCTGTCCAGGTTGTTCGCCGGGCTGTTGTCCAGGTTGCTGTCCAGGTTGTTCGCCGGGTTGCTGCCCAGGTTGTTCGCCGGGTTGCTGTCCAGGTTGCTGCCCAGGTTGTTCGCCGGGTTGCTGCCCAGGTTGTTCGCCGGGTGCTTCTTCAGATCCCGGGGGCGCATTTGGGTTGTTGCGACGAAGTTCGCCCTCGAGAGCGTTTTCCAATTGCTCTAATTCATTCAACGCCCGTTCCAGAGCACGCGTTTCATCGCCAAGCACTAAAGTAGCTGCTTCTTCGAGTTCTTCTCTAAGTTCTTCAATTCCTTCGGCGGCGCCTCGTTCGGCCTCGCGAGCTTGCGGGTCAAACCCTCGTTTCAGCAGCTCCGCAGTCTCACCGAGTTGGCGGTCGACCTGTCGCTGGTTGGCTTTTCGAAACGAATCGTACAATTTCTGTGCGAGCAACGGTTCCGCGACTTCGGCCTCTTCAACAGTCTCGCGCATCTGGTTGAGCAGGTCTCCGAGTCTTTCTCGCTGTTCGCCAATATTTTCTTCGATCTCCTCGCGATTATTTTCTGTTCTCAAGCCGGCGGTTGGCTGCTCGCGGTCCATGTCTCGCAGCTCTTCAGCGAGTTCTTCCTGACTTTGTTCCAGTTCCTGAGCATCATTCCGCATCTGCCGGACAGACTCATTGAATTGCCCTGCCGCTCGCTGCCGAAATTCATCACGCATTTCTTCGAATTCACGTTCGGCACGGCGACCAGCGGTCAGAGCTTGAGCCGCGTCATTTTGCTCGAGTGCTTCAGTTGCCTGACGAACATTCTCACGCGTTTCTTCCAGCCGTTCGCTTGCCTCGGCCATTTCTTCCTGATTTTCTGGCTCTTGCATCCGTTCACCCAGTTCGTCAGTTTCCCTGAGCAAATCCTGTTGTTGATCTCGCAACCGTTTTAGCTGCCGCTCAATCTCCTGCCGTTCTTCTTCCGTATCAGCCTCTTCAAGTGCCGACTGCAGCTGAGCCAATTCCTTATTCAAATCCTCCTGTCGACGGGCAAGTTCTTTCAGGCGATTCAAGACCTGACGAACCTCACGTTCCTCTGATTCCTGCTGATTGGCTTCCTCGGCTTGCTGTTCCGTCTCGTACCGATTTTCGTCCTGATCAAGTTCCAACTCATCAAGTTGTTGCTGTCGCCGCTGCTGCGACTGGCTTTGACTCTGCTGCTGTTGCTGCTGCTGCTGTTGTTGTTGTTGCGTCACTTCGAACTCACGAGCTCGCAAACGCAACAATCCGCCGTAAGCTGTCTGCTCAGTAATCAACGCATTGGATAGGGGACCTGCATCAGAATTGGCTGCCGCCGCCTGCAATGCCTCCAGCGAGACTTGCATCTGCTGCCTCACTTCCTCGACGATGACAGCCGAACTATCATCGGTAATGTCCCCCGACAGTTCTTCCAACTGGGTCAGTGCATCCTGTTGACCATCGATCAAGAGTTGCACGTTTTGCGCAAATGTCCCGCTTACACTCTCACCACGTTCCTCGCGGATGACTCGCCACGTGGCACCGATGATCTCTTTCTGCAACTCAGCCAGCTGTTCTGCCTGTTGACCATTCTGGCTTTGCTGCTGCTGTTGTTGTTGTTGCTGTTGTTGCTGTCCTCCCGGCGGCTGCTCGCCTTCCCGAAAGATCTCGTCAAACGGACGCACCTCGGCAAAGAACATGTCGCTCTCGATGCGTCTGGGCTCGCCATCGGGCCCGACATCTTCAGCCCAAAAATGGTAGGACAACAGCTGATCGGGTTCTGCCTGCAATTCTTCGAATGCCAACAGATGGCCAACGACGGTCTTCTTTCCTCGTGTGATCGATTCGGCTAATAAAACCTCAGCAGGTGGATTTGCTGCAAAGGTGTACGCGAGCCCCAAACGCGTCACGCCAAAGTCATCACGAACCTCAGCCCCCAATTGCAGTTCCTCGAGCGGGGAAACCGAGACGTCTCCGCCTTGCGTCAATTTGAGGCTTGGCGGCCGATTGGGTAAAACACGAGCCACCAATTCCGGCGGGTATCTATTCTTTCGTCCTGCTTCGTCCAACAGTTCCAAAGTCATCCGCTTCGTTTCAACAAGCGTGAACGTGGCAACCAAAGCACCGGGAAAACTGCCGCTTGGTTGCAAGATTGTCCTTTCCCCTTGCTGATCGACCAATTCAGCTGAAACAACCGGTTTATTGAGGAAGCAGACCCAGGTCAATTGGGTTCCTTCAACAGCTGACAGCCGCACCGTGTCCTCGATCAACTTGTCGTCCAAGCCGGTGTAGGCGGGATACTCTAGGCTCGCGTCACTGCGAACCAGCGTAGGAAACTCAAACACCTCGACCTGATAGGCCTCACTTTCCCAGTTGGGGGTCACGACCTGATACTGGAAAGACTGATCGACCGTAGAGACGAATCCCCCGAGGATCGGATCATCAAGATTTTGCGTCATGGTAAATTGTCGTTCGGTGCCATCGTTCGTCACGCACACCAATTCTGCCCGATCGGGAAACCATCCACTGAAACGAGCGGTCACCACCAAACTTGTTCCCCGTTCGATCTCCGCATCCCCCGGTAGCACCTCGACCTCGTTCTTTTCATTTAATGAGGTTGCTGCCGCGTCTATTTTCATGATTGCCGGATCCGAGAAAATCAAACCAGACAGAAACACAGCAAATAACAGCGACGCACTAATCCCCGAAAGCCGGCTCCAAACGACACGGCCCGTTGGGACCGTTTCGCTCCACCGGTGTGTGCGAGAATGTTCCCGCGCTTCGCGTACAACACGCTGTTGCAAATAACTCAGGTGATCACCCCGTTGGCTCAAAGCTGTCAACAGACGTTGGTCCAAACTGGGAAAGTGTTCCTCGATCTGCAAAGCAACCGCGCGCGGATTACGAAAGCTCAGTCGACACGTAATCAACGCACAAAGTGCAATCCCCGCGACGGCCAACAGCAACAATCTGGCAATCGTTGTGCCATCCACCTCACCCGAATTGACTTCCTGCCTCAACAACCATGCGCAGGCCGCACCGAACATGGCAATCACGGACAGCAGTCGCCAAAACCGCACGCTGCGCAAGCGTCGGGTGACGGGCCGAATTCGATCCAAGAGTGACTCGTACATTTGCTCAATCCTTTTTCGACTAAAACCAACAACAACTGTTCACATCCGTATTTACTTACGGTCCCACGATCAACAACGCACTAACCGGCTTCCACCACTGCTGCGTCTGTCGCACGTCCGCTGCGACTCCACAACGTGCCCAGTACCGTTTCCAGGCCGAGCAAGGCCAGTGCCAGCACCAAGAGCCACTGCCATAACCTCTGTTGACTTTCCAATTCACGATCTCGTAATTGCCGCTTACTCTCTAAAGCCTGTGCGGTGGTTACATTCTTGCCCAACACCACACCGAACCGAGTCAACGCTTCCTCGTCAAAGGGATCTGTTCGACTCTCTGATTCATCCAGATTCACTGCAAAAGATCTGGCCTGGTTACCATCGCTGAACTGATATACGCCGGGCTGATCAATGCCATCCTGATCAGTCTGTAGACTGTACTGGAACGCACTGCCGGCAGGCCCGGTAATGCTGGCCTCGTCCGAAGGGGGAAAATCAATCGACTGACCTACCGTGTAGCGTTCCGCAGTCGCCCCAGTCTGGCCCGAATCAAAAAAGCTGAATAGCAAGGGGATGAACTTGGTAGACAGAGCCAACTGACTTTCATTCGGCTGCCAACCACTTGCCATGACAAACAGCCGCCCTTCGCCAAGGTTTTTTTCCAGTACAGCTGGATCGCCATCGTCATAGCGGGCAACAACGATCCAATCCGGTTCTACGTTGTTGATGCTGCGGTGAGCCCAGTAGCGTATTTTGGAAAAGTCATTGAATTGGGGATCCGACATCGTCCGGAACAGAGGATGGCTGAAATCGATGCGAGAAAGCATCGCGTAATCGTCAACCTCAGCCTCGCTAAACTGCAGATCAGATCCTGCAATCCGATTGATTGTTGCACCAAATTCTGCGGCCTCAGGCTGCTTCCACAGCACAACCAGCACTCGACCTCCTGCCTCTGCATACTCAACCAACCTCATGGCCACCGGTTCAGGCAGTTCTTCTGTTACGATGATCAATGGTACCGTCAGCGGGTCAGGGACTTCTGAAAGCTGCTCAGGGTCCAACGTCTCGACCGATACGATCCGGCGTTGATTATCAAAAGGGATCCGTTGCAGGTAGAACAAGAGGCTGTCGCGGGGTTCCCCTGCAACTTTTCCCAGATGCAGCAAGGTGTATGGCAGCGGTTCGGGGCTGACCCTATATCGCGTGTTATCAAAACTGTGATCGTCTCCTTGCAGAACCAGCGAAGTCATTCCGGGACCGGGCATCGGCATACGAACAACTCTGGATTGCCCGGGCGGTACCTGCACTGGCAATTCGACGCTGGTGGTGGGTTCGGCAACACCCGCGCCACCCGACCAACGGATACTGAACCGCGACTCATTTGCATCTTGCGAATTTGAAACCCGAACTCGTACACGATCAACTTCACCCGCACTTTCGGCGTCCGCCTCCATGACCTGTGCGAATGCATTTGTACGTTGACTGGAAGCAACACGCCGAACATCAAGCCGAAGACTCTTGGGCCACGCATAGGTCTGCAAACTTTCACGCTCGCTACCCGAAGCCATATCGCTAATCAGAATCAGATGAGCGTCCTCAACGGTTGTTGACTGGTCCGCTGCAGCGTTGCCCTCGATGCCTTCTGCCGTCGCATCGTTAGCTACAACGACCCGATCCTCGGACTCGTAATTGACCGCTAAATCCCCTGCGAATGCCAAAGCACTGCCAAGTTCCGATTTCAGCCACGTCGGTTTGGTTTGATCAAGTAGTTCATGGACGGTTACCTTCAACTGATCGGGTGCCAATTTCCCGGATTCCTCAAACCCCAACAACAATTGTGGTTGTTGATCAAATGCTACGACTGCCAATTGATCGGCCGGCTGCAAATCTGCCAGCACCTCATCGGCCTGGTCGAGCATTTGTTCCCACAAGCCATTCCGCTGCATGCTGGCGCTGCGATCCACCACGATCACCAGACGCCGCCCCGGGATTTCAGCTTCGGACAGAGTAACGCTGCGAAGAAACGGACGTGCAAAAGCGGCGGCGAGCAACATCAATGCCAGAGCTCGCAGCAGCAATAGAAACCAATTGTCGAGTCGGCTTCGCCGCGTCAACCGGGGAGGTGTTGGCCGCAAAAACATCAGCGAGCTGAATTCGACCTGCCCCTTGGGTTGTCGACGAATCATGTGAAAAAGGATCGGTGCGCCGATCGCGAGCGCGCCGATGAAATACAAGGGAGCAAGTAAACTCACCTGACACCTCCACCGGTTCTTCCTGAAGACGACAACATTCCCGCCCGAGCAGGTCCGCCACTGCGACGCCGCTGGGTACTGATCACATGAAACAAGGCGTCTTCAAGCGACTGATTCGTTTGCGTTTCGTAGAGTTCCACCCCAAGCGAGTCGCAAATCGCCTGCAACTCAGTCCGATGCTGACCAAATTCAGCAGCGTAGGATTCAATGGCCGCATCAGGGTCGAGATAGATCTCGCGTTGCGATTCCATATCAACCACCATGCTCGGCGATTTCAGCTTGAGTTCCAATTCAGCGGGATCGAGCACTCGAATGATTAACACTTCGTGGCCACGCGAACGCAGATAAGCCAGATTGGTTCGCAGCTCATCCACGGGTGCCAGCATGTCCGACACCAGGATAATTAGCCCACGCCGCCGTACCAACGCAGAAATGCGCATCAACGGACCGCTTAAGTCCGTGCCGGCACCGGCCACCGGACGAGACAGCGCGACCATCATCTGACGAAAGTGCCCTTCTCTCTGTCTGGCACTAATGAACTCGCCGACGCCCTCATCAAACGTCATTAGCCCAACGCTGTCACGCTGCAATGTGAGGTAATACGCAAAGGTAGCTACGAGTGTCTTAGCGTAATCACTTTTTTTGTAGTCGAGCGAACCGAATCCCATCGACCTGCTCTGATCAAGGATCAAGTAACAGCGTCGGTTGGTTTCGTCTTCAAACTTCTTAATGTAATAGCGATCTGTTCGCGCAAAGAGTTTCCAGTCCAGACTGCGTAAATCATCGCCAATGGTGTAGGGACGATACTCGCTGAATTCGACAGAAAATCCGTGAAAGGGGCTGCGATGCAAACCGTTATAAAACCCTTCCACCACCGATTTCGCGCGCAGTGCCAGATCCTTGATCCGCATCACGGCAAGCGGATCGATCGAGGCAAGCGTCTGCCCCTGGGTCGCCTTATCGGCAGCGGTGCCTGTTCCGCCCGCCATCAACTCGCCGAACTCGATACGGACTCAAGCAATTGATCGATCACACCTTCGATCGTGACCCCTTCGGCCTCAGCCTTGTAACTAAGCAAGACGCGATGCCGCAACGTTGGATGCGCCAAGGCACGGATATCATCCATGCTGACGTGTGCGCGCCCATTAAGTAGCGCCCTTGCTTTGGAGCCCAGCACCAAAGTTTGAGCGGCTCGTAATCCGGCCCCCCAACTAACCCAATCGTTGACAAATTCCGGAACACCGTCGCGCCCTGGTCTGGTCGCCGCCGCCAACCGAACGGCATAGGCCCCCACTTCTTCAGCGATTGGAACCTTCCGGACAGCTTGATGGAACCGAATCACATCCTCGCCGGAAAACAGGGGTTCGATCTGTTCTGCAGCTCGGGAAGTCGTCTGCATCACCACTGCCAGCTCATCCTCTGGTGGCAGGTAGTCAATCATCACGTTGAACAGGAATCGGTCCAATTGAGCTTCGGGCAACGGATAAGTGCCTTCCATCTCAATAGGGTTCTGCGTAGCCAGAACAAAAAACGGTTCTTCCAGCTTGTACCTCCGCCCTGCTGCGGTGACCTGATGTTCCTGCATCGCTTCCAGCAAGGCAGCCTGAGTCTTGGGCGGCGTTCGGTTGATCTCGTCCGCAAGAATCACATTGGCAAACACTGGCCCTTTCACAAACTGCAAGTGGCGGCGGCCTTCGGAATCCTGCTCCAAGATTTCCGTACCGGTAATGTCCGCAGGCATCAGGTCAGGAGTGAACTGAATCCTCTGGAATTTGAGATGGAAAATCTGAGAAACACTTTGTACCAGCAGGGTTTTGGCGAGTCCTGGGGCACCGGTGATCAGACAATGTCCCCCAGCAAACAGACAAATCAACAATTGTTCAATGACTTCGTGTTGACCGACAATCACTTTCGACAGTTCATCTGTAATCTTCTGTCGTCCCTCTAAAATTTGCTCGACCACACGAGCTTCTTCTTCGACGGACATCATTTCGGTAGACATAAGCAATCCAAGGCGACATTTTGAGATGACTCAGCATCTTAGTGAACCGCTAATATAGCCTTTTCGCTCGCTCAGAATGCGCGGAAGAGCCGATTCCATGACAGGGTTATCGAATCGGCTAGGCCCATCGCCTGATCGGCCTAGAAACTCTGGCAGACGGGGCAGTCTGAATAGCGTTCATCCCGGACCCCGCTTGGCAGATCCTGACAAGTCCAGCGGTGTTTCTGCTTCTCAATACCACCCAAGCCTATGCCCTCGTTTGCCCGTCAAGCAACAGTCACGTCTCGTCCTCAGCCTGCATAATGATCCCGTTATTTTCTCAGTACAAGCTGTTACAGATCGTAACAGGGCCAATCTTTTTCACACGTTGGCCTGACCGGACCCGGGCAAATCCAAGCAAATTCATATTTCGTTTCGCCGTTCATACGACTACAGATTTTACCGCATCGGCAAGCCTTGCTCGGTGCGTTCGGCAGCACGATCCGCGGTTTCACCAAAATCCCGAATCCTGACAGGCCTTGCCCGACTGGACTGCCAATCGAAACTGCCAACAAACGCAGGTCTGAAGATTCCAGGGGTCGCGTCAATGACCGTCGGCTTATTTCCAGGCAGGAGCCAAGACGGCTCGCATCGGGTTCCACGCTTTTACCCGGTCAGCCAGAGTGACAGCAGAGTACGTTCATTAAGTCCATCAATGCTGCGATCCGGCAAAGCAACTAGACCGACTCGTTGAAGATATTCCCGCCCAGCGCAGTCTGTGTCGTAGTGGTGCTGTAGGTCTCTGGCTCAGGAACACCTGCCATGATCCGAACAATCTCGTCTGTCAGGTTGGCGAGATGAAACTGTCAAACGAACAGCGACACAGCAGGATTGTTGGTATCCTCGATCAATTCCGCAAACCGAGCCTGTAGAATTGTTTCCTGTGGTTTGTAACCTGGCGTGTCGACATTGGCCAAGTTGTTACTCAGCACCTTCATCCGGTGACTCTGTGCATGCGTACCCTAGGCCGAAAGGTAAACGCCATATGGCATAAAACTGCCCTCAATGGGGGGTGGAAAACGACTCGCTTGCCTCCGGGGCAACAATTCGCCAGAACCCAACACAAGATCAGTCGGCCCTCAAAACACTGACAATTGAGGGGGTCGCCGATTTTTGACATCGACCGTAGACTTTATTAAAAGGTTCATCCCCCCCCGCTATCACAGAGATTCTGCACGTCCCGACAAGAAAATGGCCAGCGAACAAGACATCTACGAAGAACACGTTCTGGATCACTACGAGGACCCCTACCATCGCGGGCCACTCAACGGGGCGACGCATGCCCACGAAGCCGACAATCCACTCTGCGGCGACCAAATCCACATCGACCTGAAACTGACCCCCGATGGCAAAGTGGCCGATGCGTGGTTCGACGGGGAAGGCTGCGTGATCAGCCAGGCGTCCGCCTCAATGTTGGTCGAAACAATCGAAGGGAAAACGCTAGAGGAACTTCAACAATTTTCAGCTCAAAACATGCTTGCATTGTTCGGTCCCAAGCTGACCCCTAATCGTCAAAAGTGCTGTTTGCTTTCGTGGCGGGTTCTTCAGAGTGCCGTCCACTCACCATTGAATCCGAGTGACGGCGAATTGGGCGGCCCAAGCTTCAGCGGCCCAAGCCTCGGTGAGGAATCCTGAAAAACAAGAAGAAACGCTTTGATCAGCCGCACTAAGATTTGAGTAGCCACAGGGTCATGAGCAAAGAATCCAGAAGCCGAAATCATCAGCCCGAGGTTACGAGTTCATCATCACGGCAGCGGGGGACCAGACGCCCCGCAACTCAGGCTTGAGCAACTCAGGCCTGAGAGGTTGCAGTTTCCAGATCACGCGTGCCAATCCTCCCTTCCCATCACCCGACAAGAGCCCGCACCTGCGGCAAACATGCCGACACTCACCCATTGTCGTGACGACTTTCCAATCCTGCAGCGTTCCGTTGCCGACGGAATTCCGCTCGCGTTTCTGGACAATGCTGCCAGCACTCAGCGGCCACAGTCCGTAATCAATGCGATCACGGATTGCTACGAGCGTTATTACGCCAACGTGCATCGTGGCATCCACACGCTGAGTGAAGAATCAACCACGCGTTATGAAAAGTCGCGTACGAGCTTGGCACGATTCGTAAACGCCGAGCATGATCATGAGGTCATCTATACGGCTGGCGCGACGGCCGCGATCAACACGGTTGCCCGGAGCTGGGGCAACGAGAACGTGACTGCAAACGACACGATCCTGCTTACGATTGCAGAACATCATGCCAACATCGTGCCGTGGCAGCAGTTGGCAGCCAGCGTTGGTTGCCGCATCGAATTCCTGCCGTTGCAGGATGACTTCAACATCGAAACTGATGCCGTAAGGTCAGCATTGGAGCGATTTCAACCGAAAATATTTGCCTTCACCGCTGCCAGCAACGTTCTGGGTACGACCTTTCCTGTGACAGAATGGACGCGACTCGCCCACGAACATGGCAGCACCGTCCTGATCGATGCAGCGCAATCAGCGCCTCATCAAGTGATGGATGTACAAGCTTGGAATGCAGACTTTGTTGTTTTCAGCGGGCACAAAGTGTGCGGGCCTAATGGAATCGGAGTACTTTACGGCAAGGAAAAACTGCTCGAGGCGATGCCTCCATTTCTGGGTGGTGGTGGCATGATTCGACGCGTCACGACCGATGGATTCGAGCCAGCAGAGCTACCCGACAAATTCGAAGCGGGCACGCCCCCCATCGTCGAGGCAATCGCGTTAGAGTCAGCCGTCGAATACGTGACTGCGATCGGACTGGATGAGATCGAAAAACACGAGAAACGACTCGCCACCCATGCGGAAACCGGTTTGAGGCAAATCGAAGGCTTGCGGATGATTGGACCTGAAACACGCGACAGAAACGGAATTGTCAGTTTTGTCCTCAACCATGCGCACTCGCACGATGTGGCACATGCTCTGGACGCTCGTGGAATCGCGGTTCGCGCAGGTCATCATTGCACGATGCCATTGCACCGAGCGTTGGGCACTTCAGCCACCACGCGAGCCAGTTTCTACTTTTACAATACGATGGATGAGGCAGACCGATTGATCGCGGCCGTTACCGAAGTTCAAAAGAAATTCGCCCCCACCGGGCGTAAACGTCAACCACGCTCAAGTGGCTGAACCAAGCAAAAGGCACTCTCGTTCCAACTTCACGTCGAGCTCAGACCCCGTCTCACCAAGAGCAACGGAATCAGTAATCCATCGTTCGCGAGCAGAATCGCTGAATTCAAAAGGCCCCGCTGATGCATTGCATTAGCGATGCCTTTTCATAGCTTCATTGTCGTGAGCTTGATAGCGAATCGAATCAAACCGGATAGCCGACATGCAAATCGCACATCGTCACCCTAGTTCTCCCGAACCGCCATGCTACCAGTTGCACTCTCACCCGAAATTCCCGCGCTGCAGGATGTAATCGTCGTTCGCGCAAACCTTCCCACTGACTTCAAGAGTCGTGTAACTGGAAGAAATCGAGTCCATGGCAGTTGCAACGCCGCCGTTTCCCAGCAGTCGATAGGCACCGCGAATGGTCCATGCACCGCCGATTCGTTAGCCAAGCCCGAACGAGTGGCCCGGCCAATCCCCCGTAGCCTTTGCACTGGTCACAGAGCCCCAAGCCCGATCCAAAGCATCTTTTCGGCCAGCAATCACGTACCTGCCGGCGGGCGCCCATCAATCCAAAACCGGAAAGATTGACTTCCAGTCCTTGGGAGGACACATCTCGGATCGTGCGAACAGCCGTTCGCATTGTTTTCGATGTGGTCGCACACGGTTTCGCTCCCAACCACGACGACCAAGGGGGCGAAGACTCTACGGTAACAATGCAAAAAAGCATGCGATCATGAATATTGCCCA